>CETI01001792.1_pt1 | contig 18089 bp, 20 predicted proteins | sample 361441 | NCBI WGS metagenome assembly CETI01 (sample SAMEA2622478, study PRJEB7988) | marine metagenome | biome: marine biome (ENVO:00000447); feature: deep chlorophyll maximum layer (ENVO:xxxxxxxx); material: "saline water (ENVO:00002010), including plankton (ENVO:xxxxxxxx)" | depth 90 m | reverse complement strand
ATCTTTGTATATATAATATGTCAATATAACTTACCAATTATGAAAGATCATCAATATTTAAGAGATCAGCAATTAAAAGAATTCGTTGAAAAAATTTTTACAACATATCGTGAAACCTTTTCGGATGCTAAAAATATACTCGATAAATATTCTTTAGGTATAGCACATCATAAAGTTTTACACCTAGTATCGTTATATGAGGGTATTACTATTTCAAAATTGCTAAAAAAACTTAAGGTAACCAAACAAAGCTTAAATAGAGTTTTGAAAGATCTTATTGAACTAGAGACAATAATTTTTAAAAAAGATAAAAAAGATTCAAGAATAAAACACGTTTATCTGAGTGAAAAAGGGTTAAAACTTTTTAATGAAATTTTTTCTAAACAAAAAAGAAGAATATATAAAGCACTTATAAATTCTAATTCAAAAGAAGTATTATATTTTAACAATATATTAAATAAACTAATCGATGAATAATTTTGATGGACATATTTTAGTTGTAGATGATGATGAAGGAATAAGAAACCTAGTTAAACAATATTTAACAGAAAATAATTTTTTAGTTTCTACTGCGAATAGTGCGGAAGATGCAAGTTCCAAAGTTGAAATAATTAAATTTGATTTAATTGTATTGGATATAATGATGCCAGGTAAAAGTGGTCTAGAATTTACTGAAGAGAATAAAAGTAAAATAAATACACCTATAATTTTACTTACGGCAAAAGGTGAATCATCTGAAAGAGTAACTGGATTAGAAACTGGTGCTGACGACTATTTACCAAAACCTTTTGAGCCAAAAGAATTGGTTTTAAGAATAAAAAATATTTTAAATAAAACTAAAAGCAATAAAATTAAAAGAATTATTAAATTTGATAATATAACAATAGACTTAAATAAAAATCTAATTTTAAACAAAAATGAAGAATATAAAATAAATAACACTGAAAAAGTGATATTAGAAAAAATGATTAGTTCTCCAGGAAAAACATTTTCACGAGATGAGATTGGAAAAATTATAAATTTAGATAAGGAAAGATCAATTGATGTAATTATTACTAGGTTAAGAAAAAAGATAGAACTGGATCCAAAAAATCCTAAATATCTTCAAACTATAAGAGGAGAAGGTTATGTTCTCTGGATTGAATAAAATTATAAAAAATCTATTACCTAAACAATTATTTTATCGAGGATTATTAATTGTTGCTACACCGATTATTATTTTACAGATTACTATATCAATTGTTTTTTTAGATAGTTTATGGATCAAAACAACCAAAGGAATGACTAGAGCGTTAGCGGCAGAAATAAAAACATTTATAGATGCATATGAAAATGATGAAACAAATAAAGAATTTGTAATTATTCTTTTTAAAGAACATTTACGTTTCAATATTAAATATGTTGAAAATAAATCATTTCCAAAAAAATTAGAGGAAAGATGGTATAGCCCTATAGATAGATCTTTAAGAAGAGAATTAAAATCAAAAAACTTAGAATATTGGTATGATACAACATCATATAAATATTTAGTTGATCTTAAAATCAAATATCGAAATGGATATTTCCAATTTTTTATTCCGAAAGATAGACTCACAAGTGCATCAGCAAGAGTATTTGCGCTTTGGATTACATTGCCAGCTTTTTTAATGGTTGCTATTGCACTTGTTTTTTTAAAAAACCAAACAAGGCCTATTATCAAACTGGCAAAGGCTTCAGAAAAATTTGGAAGAGGTGAAGATATAGGAGAATTTGTTCCTTCTGGAGCTCTTGAAATTAGAAAAGCAGGATATGAGTTTGATAGAATGAGAAAAAGAATAATTAGACACTTAAATCAAAGATCAGAAATGCTTTCAGGAATAAGTCACGATTTAAGAACTCCATTAACCAGAATTAAGCTACAATTAGCTCTAATCAAAGATAAAGAAATATCTAAAAAACTATCTGAAGATATTGACGAAATGGAAAAGATGTTAAATGAATATTTACAATTTTCTAGTTCGACTTCAACAGATAAAAATGAATCATTTAATATATCAGAGTTAATTTCTAGAATTGTATCAAATTATGAAAATAACAATATTAATCTTTCTCAAGATAAAAAAGTTTTTTTTAATGGTAGAAAAAATTTGTTGCAAAGATGTTTTGATAATTTAATTGGAAATGCTTTAAAATTTGGCAGTATAGTCAATATAAAACAAGAAAAACTGAAAAATAACATTTTTATAACTATTGAAGATAATGGTCCAGGAATACCAGAAAATGAGTACGAAAACGTTTTCAAACCATTTTATAAAATAGATAAAAGCAGAAGTGAGTCAAAATCAAGTGTGGGTTTAGGCCTATCTATCTCTTCAGACATTATTAAATCACATGGTGGAAATATAGAGCTCGGAAAATCTGGTTTAGGAGGTTTGAAAGTTAAGATTTCTTTGCCACTTTAGTTTTTTTTTTATTTTTATTTCTTTCCAATTTCTTTATTTTTTTTTCCAAAGCTTCAATTCTTTTTGCTAAAATACTTGTTTCTTCTTTACTTGTAATTTTCATCTTAAATATAATTTCATCCCTCTTGGAACGCAAAATACTCAAAATTTCATTGCTTAAATCATTATAAGACACTAACCCTTGCTCAAATATCTTGGCAAATTTATCAATTATAAACTTTGATTTTGACATATATTTAATTTTTAAAATAATATATTTTATTAATATATTAATTATTTTAAAATGTTTACCAACAATTTTGACCCAATAGCAATTAATTTGTTTTCACTGGAAATAAGATGGTATTCTCTAGCATATATATTTGGAATTCTTTTAGGGTGGATATATTGTAAAAAAATATTAATAAAAGATAAGAACTTATCATTATTATTCGATGATTTAATCTCATACATAATTATTGGGGTAATAATTGGAGGTAGGTTGGGATATGTTATTTTTTATAATCCAAGTTATTATTTTGAAAATATAATTGACATTTTTATGATATGGAAAGGAGGCATGTCTTTTCATGGGGGAGTTTTGGGTGTAATTCTTGCAACTTATTACTTTAGTAAAAAAAATAAAATTAATACTTTTGTTTTTCTTGATTTAATTGCTTTGTCGGCACCAATAGGAATTTTTTTAGGAAGATTAAGCAATTTTATAAACTCTGAACTTTACGGAAGAACAACGGATCTATTTTGGGGAGTTAAATTTGAAAAAATTGACAATCTAATTAGACATCCTTCCCAATTATATGAAGCCTTCCTTGAAGGAATTTTATTATTTATATTTCTTAATTATTTTTCGAAAAAATATAAAAATCGACTAAATGGTTTCACTTCATCTTTATTTTTAATCATTTACTCTTTATTCAGGTTTTTAATTGAATTCACAAGAGAACCTGACACACAATTAGGGTACTTTTTTGATTTCTTAACAATGGGACAACTAATAAGTATAGTTTTTTTAATTTTTGGTCTTGTCTTATTTTACAAAAAAAATGAAATACAAAAATAAAAAATATATACCATTAGATAATTTCATTAATGAAGCTCTATATAAAAGTAAATTTGGATTTTATATGAAAAAAAATCCTATTGGCAAAAATGGTGACTTTATTACTGCTCCAAATATTTCCATTTTATTTTCAGAAATGATAGCTATTTGGATAGTTTCTTTTTGGGAAAAATTAAATTATCCAAAAAATATAAATATTATTGAATTAGGAGGAGGCAATGGTGAAATGATTTATAGGATGGGTTTATCATTTAAAAATTTTCCTTCATTTAGAAAAGCATGTAATTTATTTATCTATGAAAAAAGTCCATTATTAAAAAAAATACAGATGAAAAGACTAAAAGAATTTAATATTAAATGGATAAATAATTTAGATTATAAATTAAAAGGACCAAAAATTTTTTTGGCTAATGAATTTTTTGACTCGTTACCAATAAAACAATTCTTAAAAAAAAATGATATATGGTTTGAACGTTATGTTGATATATCAACAAAAGATAAATTTAAATTTAAAGAAATTAAATCAAATATTGAAAAATTAGAAAAAAAAATTGGAGTGAAGATATCAAAAAATCAAAAATTTATTGAATACTCACCATTATGTTTTAAATATCTAAAAAAAATTTCAAAACAAATATTAAATGAAAAAGGTGGTTTGTTAATTATAGATTATGGTTATTTGAATGATAAAATGATTAATACACTTCAGTCAGTTAAAAACCACAAAAAATCAAATGTTTTAAGTAATTTTGGAAACTCCGATATAACTTATAATCTTAATTTTAAACTTATTGAAAAATTAATTCATAGTTTAAGATTACAAAAACAGGGAATCACTACTCAAAGAAATTTTCTGATTAAACTTGGAATAATGAAAAGAGCTGAAATAATATCAAAAAATTTACCCTTCTCAAAAAAAACCGACATTTATTTCCGCTTAAAAAGATTAATAGATATAAATGATATGGGTGAACTATTTAAAGTAATGCTTATAACAAATAAGAAGACTAAATTTCAAATAGGATTCTAAATTGATCAAATCAAAATTATTAAAAAAATATAAAAATATTAATCATGGTTTTTTTAACAAAGTAGGAGGAAAATCTGTAGGAATGTATCAAAGTTTAAACTGTGGTACTGGCTCTTCAGATAACAAAAATCATGTAAAAAAAAATTTAGGAATCGTATCAAATAAAATTGGTTGTAAAAAAAGTAGACTAGTATTAATAAAACAAATTCATAGCAATAAGATCCATTTTGTAAAAAAAAATACTAAAAGAAAAATAGTGGGCGATGGAATGATTACTTCTCAAAGAGGGTTGGCCTTGGGCATACTAACTGCAGACTGTGCTCCAATTCTATTTTATGATCCTAAAAAGGTTTTAATAGGTGCGGCACATGCTGGATGGAAAGGAGCATATAAAAACATTGCCAAAAAAATGACAAATTATTTTATTAAAAGAGGATCTAAAATAAATGATATAAAAGTAATAATTGGACCTTGTATTTCAAAAAGTAATTACGAAGTAAAAAATGATTTTAAAAAAAAGTTTTTGAGATTAAATAAATATAATAAAATTCATTTTTTTACCAAAAAAAATAAAATTTATTTTAGTTTAAATGGTTTCTTAAAAGCCGAATTAGTTAATTTAGGTCATAAAAATATAGAAATCATTAATAAGAATACATATAACCCAAAAAACAATTTTTTTAGTGCAAGAAGATCTTTAAAAAAAAAATTTATTGATTATGGTAGAAATATATCAGTAATTATGATTAAATAGGTTTTTCATAAAAAATGAAAGTTCTCACAGGAAATAGCAATAAAAATCTTAGTCAAAAAATATCTAAATATTTAAAAACAAAATTAGTTCATTCTAGTATTAAAAAATTTGCAGATGGTGAAATTTATATAGAAATAAATGAGAACATCAGAGGTAATAGTATTTTTTTAATTCAGTCTGTTAGCTCTCCAGCAAATGATAATCTTATGGAACTTCTGCTATGTATTGATGCATTGAAAAGATCATCTGCAAAAAATATCACTGCTGTAATTCCTTATTTTGGGTATGCTAGACAAGACAGAAAAGTTGCGCCCAGAACATCTATATCTGCAAAACTAGTTTCTAATTTAATTACTAAAGCTGGTGCAGATAGAGTTGTAACAGTAGATTTGCATGCAGGTCAAATCCAAGGTTTTTTTGATATACCAGTTGACAACCTCTTTGCTACCCCAATATTTGCAAGGCATATTAAAAAAAAATTAAAAAAAAACAATTTAATTTGTGTAGCTCCTGATGTAGGTGGAGTCGAAAGAACAAGGGCTCTCGCAAGAAAACTGGATATTGGAATATCTATAATTGACAAAAGAAGACCTGCACCAGGAAAGTCTCAGGTAATGAATGTAATTGGAAATGTAAAAAATAAAACTTGTATAATCGTTGATGATATAATTGATTCAGGTGGAACAATTGTGAATGCTGCTCAAGCTCTAGTTGATAGGGGTGCTAGTGAAGTTCATGTTTATATTACGCATGGAGTTTTAAGTGGAAGCGCAGTTGAAAAAATTAAAAGATCAAAAATAAAAAATATGGTTGTGACAGATACAATTGATAATTCGTATAAGGTTAAAAAGACTAAAAATATCGAGATATTATCAATATCTAACTTGCTAGGTGAAGCTATAAAAAGGATTTCAAATTCAACTTCAGTATCTGATCTTTTTAAATAGTACTTGTAAAATTTTGATTCATAAGTTAAAACCCCACTCTTTATGAATTCAATTCAAGCGACAATAAGAAGCTCTGTAACTAAAGGACAACTCAATTCTTTTAGAAAAAAAGGAGAAGTTCCAGCAGTTATATATGGAGGTAAAGAAAAAAACCAAAATATTTTTCTCCCAATTAAAGATGTCAAAATTTTAATCGAAAAAGAAAACTTTTTATCCAAAGTTATTACATTAAAAATTGATGGAAATGACTATAGTGTTCTGCCCAGAGATATTTCTTATGACGTAGTAAGTGATAATCCTATTCATTTAGATTTTATAAGAATAGTTAAGGGAGCAAAAATAATTTTAAATATTCCTGTAAAGTTTATAAATAATGAAAAATCCCCAGGTTTAAAAAGAGGAGGAGTATTAAATATAGTTAGGAGACAAGTAGAATTAAAATGTCCAACTGAAAATATTCCTACAGAACTTGTAGTTGATTTAGACAATTTGGACATTGGGGCAAGTATTAAAATTTCTTCAATAAAACTTCCTGAAAATGTAACACCTACAATTCAAGGAAGGGACTTTGTGATTGCTACAGTAGCTGCTCCTACTATTATTAAAGAACCAGAAAAACCAGCTGAGGAAACTGTAGAAGCTGGTGCAGAAGGAGCTGAGGGAGCTGAAGCAGCAGCTGAAGGAACTTCTGAAAAACCTGCCGAAGACTCAAAAAACAAAGAAGGTGAAAAAAAACCTAAAGAGGGTGATAAAAAGGATACTGAAAAAGCACCCCCACAAAAAAAGTAAATTATTAAGTGAAAGCTTTCATATTTAAAAATATTTTATGATCCTATTAGTAGGCTTAGGCAATCCAACTCCAGATAGTAAAGATAATAGACACAACATAGGTTTTAAAATAATTGATGCTATTAACCAAAAATTCTCTCTATCAAAACAAAAACCAAAATTTAAAGGTCTTTTAACTACAGGAAATATATTAAACAAAAAAGTTTATGCTATAAAACCGCTAACTTTTATGAACAATTCAGGAATTTGCATCAGGGAACTGATCGAATATTTTAAAATTGGAGTTGAAGACATAATTGTTTTTCATGATGATCTTGATATTGATTTTGGAAAAGTTAAAGCAAAATTTGGAGGATCAAGTGCAGGTCATAACGGAATAGCATCTATAGATAAGTTTGTGGGTAAAGATTATTCTAGGGTTAGAATCGGAATTGGTAAGCCTGACTTAAAAATTTCTAGTTCAGATTATGTTTTAAATAATTTTAGTGAAGAAGAAAAGTTAGAATTAGAAAAAATTACTAACAATATAATTGAATCATTATCTATTTTAATAGATAAAAAATTAGATTTGTTTTCAAGTGCTGTAAACAACAAGTAAATGGGTTTCAAATGTGGTATAGTTGGATTACCTAACGTTGGTAAATCAACATTGTTTAACGCATTAACTAACTCTAATAAAGCTCAAGCAGAAAATTTTCCTTTTTGTACAATTGATCCAAATATGGGAATTGTTGCAGTACCCGATCATAGACTGGATAATCTTACTTTAATATCTAAATCAAAGAAAAAAATTAATACTACAATTTCTTTTGTAGATATTGCCGGATTAGTAAAAGGTGCCTCTAAAGGAGAAGGTCTAGGAAATAAATTTCTTTCACATATCCGGGAAGTAGATGCAATTGTTCATATGATAAGATGTTTTGACTCCGATGATATTCAAAATGTTAATCTAAATGTTGATCCTGTAAGAGATTTAGAAATAATTGAGACAGAAATGAAGCTTTCAGATTTAGAGTCTATTGACAAAAGACTTGATAAAAAAAATAGAAAAAAAATTGAAGATAAACAAATTAAAATATTAGAAATGGCAAATGATTGCATTAATAGAGATAATAATTTTGAGATTTTAAAAGAAAATTTCACTACAACGGAGCTTAATCAGACAGGGTTGCTATCAATTAAACCAAAACTCTATGTTTGCAATGTAGATGAAAAAAGTATTGGAAAAGGTAATAAATATACAAATTCTTTTATAAAAATTTATGGAAATAATAATACTATAATTATTTCTGCAGATATTGAAAATCAAATTAATCTTTTGGATGGAAATGAAAAAAAAAATTACATGAAAATGATAGGTTTGGAACAAACAGGATTAAATATATTAATAAAAAAAGGATATGAATTACTTAAATTAGAAACATTTTTTACCTCAGGACCAGAAGAAACCAGGGCTTGGACTATTACTAAAAATTGCACAGCACCAAAAGCTGCTGGTTTAATTCACTCAGATTTTGAAAAAGGTTTTATAAGATCAGAAACAGTAAGTTATGAAGACTTCATTAGTAATAATGGATGGTTAAATTCAAAAAACTCTGGCAAAATGAGATTAGAGGGTAAAGATTATATAGTGAAAGATGGAGATATTCTAAACTTCCGTTTCAATACGTGACCATATTTTTTTCATGCTAAAGTAAACTAGTATAGTAATTATTATTAAGTAAACTATAGCTCTAAATCCCATTTTATGTCTTGACTCAAGATGAGGTTCAGCTGTCCATGCTAGAAATGTAACAACATCTTTTGACATTTGCTCTACTGTTGCAGGTGTACCATCTGCATATTCAACTAAGTCATTCATCAATGGGTTGGACATTTTAATCTTATTGCCAACCATATAAGTATTATAATAAACACCATCGTCTAATTCATAATTGGCTGGAGGATCTTGATAACCCATTAGCACGGAATAAATATAGTCTGCACCACCTTTTCTAGCTTTTACTAAAACTGACATGTCTGGTGGATATGCTCCTCCATTTGCAGCAATAGAGGCTTGTTTATTAGCATAAGGACTAACAAATTTATCTGAAGGTCTTGCGGGTCTTTCAAACATTTCTCCTTCACTGTTTGGGCCGTCAATAACAGTAAATTGTGATGCAATTATTTTTACTTGCTCTTCAGAAAATTCTGGCCCACCCTTTTCTGACAAATTTCTATAAGATAAATAATTTAAAGAATGGCAAGCAGCACAAACCTCGTTATAAACCTGATATCCTCTTTGAAGAGAAGATCTATCAAATTTTCCAAAAAAACCTTTGAAACTCCAACCTGGTTTCAATAGATCCGCACTTTGCTCTGCTGAAATTAAATTTGAGTTAAAACATAAAAATATAAATACAGTAAATTTTAAAATTTTTTTCATATTTCTTTATTTGTATTTTTAGCTAACGATGGATCTGATGAGCCACCAAAAACAGGATCGGTAATACTTATTGGAACCTCTAATGTTTTTTCTTTTTTCCCTAGAATAGGAAGAATAATTAAAAAATGTGCAAAATAATATGCTGTAGCAACTCTAGCAACTAATAGATAAATTCCTTCGGCTGGCATAGCCCCTACGTAACCTAGTACAATAACGTCTAAAACTAAAAACCAATAAAATTGTTTATATAAAGGTCTAAATACAGCGGATCTAACTTTTGAAGTATCTAGCCAAGGCAGAATAACTAACACAAAAATTGCAGCAAACATTGCAATAACACCTAATAATTTGTCTGGGATAGATCTCAAAATTGCATAAAAAGGTAAAAGATACCATTCTGGTACTATATGAGCGGGTGTGACCATTGGATTTGCTTCAATATAATTATCTGCATGTCCTAAAATATTTGGTGAATAAAAAACAAAAAAAGCAAAAATAATTAAAAAAATTAGTAAAGCGAATAAATCTTTAATTACTATATATGGATGAAACGGCACTGTATCTTTTGAAGGTTTTTTTAAATCTATACCTATAGGATTGTTATTTCCTGGCACATGTAGTGCCCAAATGTGCAATATTACTAAACCTAAAATTAAAAAAGGAATTAAATAATGCAAACTAAAAAACCTGGTTAGTGTAGGGTTATCTACAGCATATCCGCCCCACAACCAAGTTGTTATACTATCTCCAACTAGAGGAATTGCACTAAATAAATTTGTAATTACAGTTGCACCCCAAAAACTCATTTGACCCCAAGGCAATACATATCCCATAAACGCAGCAGCCATCATCAAAATATAAATAATCATTCCAATAATCCATATAACTTCTCTGGGAGATTTATAAGAACCATAATATAAAGACCTAAAAATATGAATATAAACTGCTAAAAAAAACATTGAAGCTCCATTTGCATGGACATATCTTATCAACCAACCGTAATTAACATTTCTCATTATATGTTCAACGCTTTCAAAAGCCATGTCTGCATGAGCAACATAGTGCATTGCTAAAATTAAACCAGTTACTATCTGTGTTATTAAACAAAAAGTTAAAATTCCACCAAAGGTCCACCAATAGTTTAAATTTTTAGGTGTTGGGTAATCTTGTAAATGTTTGCTTAAAGTTAACAATGGTAAACGGTCATTAAACCATTTGCCTAATTTTGAATCTGGTGTGTAGCTATGATCACTCATAAATTATTTGCTAACCTATTTTGATTGTATTATCGTTAATAAATTCATATTTAGGTATTTCTAAATTTGTTGGAGCTGGACCTTTTCTTATCCTTCCAGAAGTATCATAGTGCGAACCATGGCAAGGGCAAAACCAACCACCATATTCACCTTTATCCCCTAATGGAACACAGCCTAAATGCGTACACATACCTAACATCACTAACCATTCAGGATTCTTTGCTCTATCTTCGTCTTTTTCTGGATCGGGTAATTCCTCAAGATTAACTTGTCTGGCCTTCTCTATTTCTTCTTCTGTTCTTCTTTTTATAAAAACTGGTTTTCCTCTCCATAAAACTGTTATTGATTGGCCTCGTTCAATCCTGCTTACATCTACTTCGGTGCTAGCTAATGCCTTTACTGAAGCATCAGGATTCATTTGATCGATAAGTGGCCAGATAGCCGCTCCTACTCCGACTGCGCCAAGTGCATAAGATGCAGTGAAAATAAAGTCTCTTCTTTTGCCTTTTTTTTGTTCTGACATTAAATAATTCTTTTTTTTATCTCTAAATATATGATTTAATATTAGTAAAAAAGTTCTTTTTCTATGATAAGAATGACACACAAAAATAGCATTATTGGCCCTAAAATTGCTCTATATGAGCCTGATATACCACAAAATACTGCATCAATTATAAGAACATGCTCATGTTTAGGTGCAAATTTAGAAATCATAGAACCGTGTGGATTCTTATTTTCTGATAAAAGATTTAAAAGAGTTGTTATGGATTATATGGATTTCGAAAAAATCAAATTCTACAAAAACTCGGAAGAATTTTTTAAAATGAAAATAAACAAAAGAGTAATTCTTGTTACTACAAAAGCATCAAAATCTTATACACAATTCAAATTTAAATCAAATGATACTATATTGTTTGGAAGAGAAAGTGCAGGAGTGCCACAAAAAATACATAAAATTGTTAATTATAGATTAAAAATACCAATGGTAATTAATAAAAGATCACTTAATCTTGCTAACTCTGTTGCAATAATATTAAGTGAACAATTAAGACAAAATAATTTAATCTAAATGAATAATAAAATTAAAAAAAAATTAGTAAAAAATTGGTTTAAAGATCTACAGGATCTAATCTGTTATCAAATTGAAGAAATAGAAAATTATTCTACAAGTTTTAAAAATAAAATATGGAATAGAGATAAACTAAAAGACCAAGGAGGCGGGGAATATAGAATTTTAGAAAATGGAAAAGTTTTTGACAAAGTGGGAGTAAATTTTTCGGAGGTCTACGGTAAATTTTCTAAAGAATTTAGAGATCAAGTTCCGGGGGCAAAAAAAAATCCAAATTTTTGGGCATCAGGCATATCAGTTGTAATGCATATGAAGAATCCAAATGTCCCTGCAATGCATTTTAATACGCGATTTATATCAACTTCACAAAGTTGGTTTGGTGGTGGTATTGACGTAACTCCATGTCTTGTAGATAACAAACTCAAATTTTGGTTTCATTCTGAATTAAAAAAATGCTGCGATAGACATAATAAAAAATATTATAAAAAATATAAAAAATGGTGTGATAACTATTTTTATTTACCACATAGAAATGAGCCAAGAGGTATAGGAGGAATATTTTTTGATTATAAAAAAGATAGTTGGGAAAAAGATTTTGCATTTGTAAGGGATGTAGGATTAACATTTAAAAATATTTTTTACTCAATAATAATGAAAAAAAATAAAATCAAATGGTCAAAATCTGATAAAGAAATACAATATTTAAAAAGAGGTAGATATGTAGAATTTAATTTACTTTATGATAGAGGAACTAAATTTGGATTAAAAACAGGAGGAAATAGTGATGCAATTTTAATGTCGTTACCACCTTCTGCAAAATGGAAATAGAACATGGAAAAAGAACCTTTAACAGTAAGAGGATTAGAAAGTTTAAAAGAAGAGTTGATTTTTCTGAAAGAAAAAAAACGACCAAAAATAGTTGAGGCAATTTCTGAAGCAAGATCTCATGGCGATCTTAAAGAAAATGCAGAATACCACGCAGCCAAAGAACAACAGTCACACAATGAAGGAAGGATTCAAGAGATAGAAGATATAATTGCAAGGGCTAATGTTATAGATGTGACAAAACTTAATAATGATGGAAAAGTAATATTTGGATCAACTGTTTTTCTTGAAGATTTAGATACTAACGAAAAAATAAATTATAAAATAGTTGGAAAAGATGAGGCGAGTATAAAAGATAAGCTTATTTATTTTAGATCACCTATTGGAAAGGGATTAATCGGAAAAAATAAGAATGATTTAGTGGAAATTTTAACTCCGTCAGGAAAAAAAAATTTTGAAATCAAAGATGTAAAATATATTTAATTTTTGACTACTTTTTCGATTTCATCTTCCGTAATCTTAAAACTATTATTTACCCAAATTTCCTCTATTTCTTTTAATTTTTGACCTAATATTTTATTTTCCTCAAGTTTATATTTTTCAATAAGTTGATTAGCCTTAACAGGAAATACTGGTGTGTTTTTCTTATTAAAAATATCTTTTAATTTAATAATTTTTGAATCAATTTTTTTTGATTTATAAATTTGAAAATTAATCATATCTTCTAAGTTAATTTTTCCATAATAATACAATATTTTTAAAAGGTTCTTTTCAGAAAAAGTATTATCAATCGTTTTTTTAGAAAACATATTTTTCAAAAAAATTATTCTTTTCTTTTCTTGATTGGACAAATTAAATTTATAAAGAAAATAATCTACGTTATCAGTTTCATCAATTATCATTAAAGACAGTAAAAAAATAAAATCTTTAGAAAAATAATTTTCGAGCGCATATGAATTGAGAGAACTAAATATTTTTATATTTTTTAATTGTGGAAAAATTAATAAAATTATTTCTAAACAAAATTCGTCTTTAGTTAATTTTAAAAAACCCTTCGAAAGAACTATTTTCTTTAATTCATTAATTAATCTTTCTTTTGACAAATTAATTACACCATTAATATTTTGTCTTATTATTCTTTTAACTTTAGGTTCGTGATCTATTTTGCTGTAATTTATAAAAAATCTTATATATCTAAGTATTCTTAAATAATCTTCTTTAATTCTTTTTTCAGCTTCTCCTATAAATACTATCTTTCCATTTACCAAATCCGTTTTCCCATTAAATGGATCGTATAAATTTCCATCTATGTCTGAATAAATACAGTTAATAGTAAAATCTCTTCTTGAAGCATCTTCAAGCCAATTATCAGAAAATTGAACTTTTGCATGTCGTCCATCTGTAAATAAATCTTTTCTTAGTGAAGTAATCTCAAATTTTTGTTTATTAATTATTGCTGTTATAGTTCCATGGTCTTTGCCTGTTTCTAAAAAAGCTATTTTATTTTTCTTTAAACATTTTATTACTTCTTCGGGATTTAAATTTGTTGCTAAATCAATATCATCAATTATTTCTTTTGTAACAATTTTTCTAAGACATCCTCCAACAAATCTAATTTCACTATTTTCAGAATATTCTAAAACTGATTCAAACAATTTCCTGACTTCAAAATTTTTTTGAATATCAATAAATGAATTAAATTTTTGAACTAAATTACTATTGTTTTTTAATATTTTATTAATAATACTTTTCATATTTGGCTGGGGCGCTAGGATTCGAACCTAGGAATGGCGGTACCAAAAACCGCTGCCTTACCACTTGGCTACGCCCCAAAATTAATTTCGTATAACACAAAAAAAAAACTTTATACAGTTTTAGATACAGTACACCAATAGTGTCTATAGTTTTTTTTTAATAATTTAGCCGCATTAATAGTGGCTTTTTTTGATTTAAAATAACCTATCATACTTGATCCAGAACCGGTCATTCTAACAAACAAAATCTTTGGTAATTTCAACATTTTTTTTTTTATTTCTAATAATTTAGGGTGCATCTTGAATGCAGATTTTTCTAAATCGTTTTTTAAATTTATTAAGTTATTATGACTTAATATTGTGTTGTAATTTTTATAATTATTTTTTTTAGAAAAGGACTTAATTCCTTTGTATATTTTAGCTGTTGAGCAACCAAAATTAGGCTTTATTATTAATAAATGGAGATTTAATTTTACATTAGACCTATATAATTCTCCATTACCTTTCAGTATTGAATTTTTTTTTTTCATGCCCAAAATTACGTCAGATCCAATTTGATTAATAATTTTATTAATTTTATATTTTTTAATTTTAATTTTTTTTTTTTCTATAAAATATTTTAAGATTGATGCAGCATTCATAGAACCTCCACCCATACCAGACTTTAAAGGGATTTTTTTATTAATTTTTACTAAATATTTTTTGTTTTTTAATAAATTTTCATCATCTAGTTTCATTAGCAAATTTGTAACTGTATTATTTTTTGGAATAACTTTAGAAAATTTTCCATAAAATATAACTTGATGTGTTTTGCTTGATATTTGTTTAATTTGTATTACATCGTGCAAATCAATAAAAGAAATAATACTTTCTATTTTATGAAATCCAGAATTTAATTTACCTAAAACATTTAAAGAAAGATTAATTTTTGCATTTGATTTAATTTTTATTAATGACATTTCTAAATTTTATTAGGTCCTTTTATAAGTTTCTCTAAAATATTTTTTTTCATTTCTTCTTCAGTAGAATCTAATTTTAAAACATTTTCCCAAAAATATTTTGCTTGTAATTTTCTATCTAGTTTCCAGAGAATGTCTCCGTAATGATCATTAACTATAGGATCGTCTGGCATTAATTGAACAGCTTGAATCAAATAATTTTCTGCTTTATCATAATCCCCAATTAAATAATATCCCCACCCGATAGAATCAATTATGTAAGGATCATTTTTTTTTTGTTTGTATGCTTTCTTTAACATCTCCATAGCTTCATCAATTTTATAATTCCTTTCCAACCAACTATATGCAAGATAATTTAAGACATAAGGATCATCAGAATTTATTTTTAAAGAATTTAATAAATCAATATCTGACATTTTATAGTCTCCCATTCTTTCATAACAACCGCCTCTTCTATATAACGTGTCAGCAAATGAGTCTGAATCTTTATTTATTTGAGATAAAACTTTATTGTAAAGTTGTATCGATTTATTATAATTTTTATTATTTTTATAAATCGTTGCCATATCAAAAATAATTTTTGTACTAGGGCTATCAATTTTATTAAATTGTTTTTCTATATATTTTAAAGAAGCATCTTTATTCTTTTCTTCTTCAATAATCTGTCCAATTCTTTTTATTTTATACCAACCATAAATTTGATTTTGCATATTAAATTTGTTTAAAGCTTTTTTTGCTAAATCATAATTATTACTCAAAAAATAATTTTCAGCTAATAATGATAAATTAAAATAGAATTTTGGATTTAAATAATTTGACACATTTAAATAAAAATTTGATTTTGAAAAATCATCTTGTGAAGAGTATAAATTGGCAATTAAAAAAAAGAATTCGGCCAAAATGTCATTTTCTGATTTACAAGAAAAAAACTTATTAAAATTTTCAAAACTAGATTGATCAACCCATTTTTTTGCCTGTGCAACAATTAAACTGCTACTTAGTGGATCTACTTCAGAAATAATGTTTTTTGCTTTAACGTAATTTTTTTTTTCAACAACATCTGCTAAATAAAAAAATAAATACCTGGAATATTCACCCTGAGGTACGTTTATTAAATTTTCAAAATAAGTATCTGCTTTATTGTTATTTAAATAACAATTTTGAAAAGCATTAGTAATTAAACTTAATTTTCCAAATTTTTCATTTTTTTTATTAAAAGCATCTCCTAAAAATAGTCTGTTATAGCTATCTAATGTATCATAAATTATATATTCATATGTTCCATTATCTTGGAAGCTTTCCATTAAAGATATTTTATTTGAAGCTTTCACATAATTTTTTTTTTGAATACTATCAATTGTAATCAACAATTTAGCTTCAAAAAAATTAGAATATTTTTTATTTTTAGCATATTTAATTTGTCTAATTGCTTTTGAAACTTGACCATCTTCAACTAATGAAAAAACATATTCTTTTAAAAATTTTTCATGGTTATTAAGCAATTGTTTGGATGAATTAAAATATTTTAGAGCCTCTTTATTATTATAATTATCGTATGATATAAGAGCAGAAAAATAATTCGATAGATACCTATGGTTGAAATTTTTATTATCAAATATTTTAGAATATGCTTCAGAATGATATAAGATGCAGATAACTAAAAAAAATTTAAATATTATATATTTCATATTTCAATTTTATGTTTTCAGATAATAAAAATCAAAATGACATATTAAACTCAGAATTATTTAAATCATATGAAATTGAATATTCTTTTAGTAATAAACCAATAAAAAGATTAAAAATTAAACCAGAAGTAGAGAATAAAACTGATTTATTGAACTTTTTACAAGATAAAATATCTAAAATTGAAAATTGTGATCTAAAATTAAATGCATCAAAATTAGTTTTTAGTGATGGAGATTTTAACAGTCCTTTAATGATCGTTGGTGAAGGGCCTGGGCAAAAAGAAGATGAAATGGGCAAACCATTTGTTGGAGATGCAGGACTTCTTCTTAATAAAATGCTTAAAGCTATAAATATAAATAGAAAAAATATCTATATTACGAATGTTGTAAATTATAGACCACCAAACAATAGAAAGCCCGAATCTTCTGAAATAACAAAATATTCATTTTTTTTAAGAGAGCATATATCGATTATAGATCCTAAAATATTAGTTTTAATGGGTAGCACTGCAATGGAATCTTTATTCGGGTCCAAAATTAAAATTTCTAAAGAGAGAGGTGCCTGGAAGGAAGTAATTGTAAATAATAAAACTTATATAACAATGATTACTTTTCATCCTGCTTATTTACTAAGACAACCTGATCAAAAAAAATACTCTTGGTTAGATTTAAAGAAGATAAGAAAAAAAATAGATGAATTAGATTTAAATATAAAATGAAAAATCATATTGCTGGAGTTGATGAAGTCGGAAGAGGAAGCTTAGTTGGACCAGTATTTGCAGCTGCAGTTATTTTGAAAGATAATTTAGATAAAAAAATACTTAAAGATTCAAAGAAATTAACAAAAAAAAATCGTGAAAAGTTAGAAAAATACATAAAAAAAAATTCTTATTGGTCTATTGGTTCAGCCTCTATTAAAGAAATTGAAAAATTTAATATTTTAAATGCAAGTATGCTAGCAATGAAAAGAGCAATTAAAAATTTACAAAAAAAACCTAATCTAGTTTTGATTGATGGAAATAAAATTCCTAAAATTAAAAATTATAATTTAAAATATGTAGTTAAAGGAGATCAAAAAATACCTGAGATATC
>CETI01039472.1_pt1 | contig 18149 bp, 17 predicted proteins | sample 361441 | NCBI WGS metagenome assembly CETI01 (sample SAMEA2622478, study PRJEB7988) | marine metagenome | biome: marine biome (ENVO:00000447); feature: deep chlorophyll maximum layer (ENVO:xxxxxxxx); material: "saline water (ENVO:00002010), including plankton (ENVO:xxxxxxxx)" | depth 90 m | reverse complement strand
TTTACTTAGGTTTAGTTATATTACAAAAAAAATTATAAGATGAATTTGTTAAAATTTTTCTATTCAGTATATGCTTTAATAATGTTTACAATAGTATTTTTATTTTGGAGTCCATTTTTACTTTTTGGAGTTTGGTTTAAAAGTTTATCAAAATCAGCATTGAGATTAAAACATATTATTGCTAAATCTTTTATGCTATCTATTTTTATGCCTTACAGTATACAGTATAGTAAGAAGATAGATTTTAATAAACAGTATGTTATAATAGCAAACCATTTTTCTTATTTTGATATTCCGGCATTTGTTGCAATAAATATTCCAATGAAGTTAATTGGTAAAATGGATGTTTCAAATATTCCTTTATTAGGATATATATTTAAAGGACTACATATTTATGTAGATAGAAAAGATAAAGAGAGTAGAAAGAAAACTTATATTAAATCATATAAAGCAGTTGATGAAGGCTTTAATGTAGGTGTTTTTCCGGAAGGTGGAATTAAAACTAAAAAAGTTCCTCAGATGGCAGAATTTAAAGACGGAGCTTTTGCTATAGCTCTAAAAAAAAGAATACCAATTTTACCAGTAAGTTTACTTGATGCATATAGGATTATGCAAGGTTCATTTCTTTTATCATGGCATAAATGTAGGGTTATATGTCATGAACCTATTTCACCAGAAGGATACTCAATGGAAAATTTAGAAGAATTTAAAAAAAAGTGTTACAATATATTAGATTCTAAATTAAGAAAAGGGTTTTTATCAAATTGATTCTATAAAAAAAACTAACTTTATAGTATTATGTCTTCTAAGAAATTTAGTTACGGAAAAGATAAACTTACTTACAGGATTGCAATCAAAATTGCTGTTGGAGAAGTTAGTACAATGATTGATTCTTCTCAATCTGAGAAAATTATGGAATCAAGAAAAAAAGTTGAATCTATTTCTTCTTCAAACAATACTGTATATGGAATAAATACTGGTTTTGGAGCTCTTTGTAATACCATAATATCATCTGAAGACTCCAATCTACTTCAGGAAAATCTACTAAAAAGCCATGCAGTAGGTGTAGGGAAGAAAGTTCCAAAAATAATTTCTAAACTTATGATGATAATTAAGGTTCATTCTCTTTCCATGGGTCATTCAGGAGTTAGGATTGATATTATTGATAGAATTTGCTGGCATATTAAGAATAATATATTACCTGCTGTACCTATAAAAGGTTCAGTTGGTGCTTCAGGAGACCTTGCTCCCCTTGCTCATCTTTTTCTTCCTCTTATTGGTGAGGGAGAAGTATATTATAAGGGGAAGAAAATCCAATCTTCAGATATGCTTAATAAGGAGAAGATGATACCATTAAATATTAAAGAAAAGGAGGGGCTTGCTCTTATTAATGGAACTCAGTTTATATGTGCTTTTACTTGCTATGCATTGGATAGGTTTAGAAATTGTCTTGAGAATGCAGACATTATATCTGCGATGAGTGTTGAAGGTACAATGGGCTCTGATATTTCATTTAGCAAAGAATTGAATGATCTAAGACCATATAATGGAGCTTCTATTGTATCAGATAAAATTAGAGAATTACTAGAAGACTCAGAAGTTATTGCTTCAAATAAAAAGTCTGGAAAAGTTCAAGACCCTTATTCTATAAGGTGCATACCTCAAGTTCATGGTGCAAGTTGGGATTCCTATCTTCACTTAGAAAAAATAATAAATATTGAACTCAACTCTGTTACAGATAATCCAATAGTTATGAAAGATGGAAATATTATTAGTGGTGGAAATTTCCATGGTCAGCCAGTTGCTATCCCAATTGACTATAGTATTATTGCAGCCTCAGAGCTTGGAAACATATCTGATAGAAGAATTTATTTACTTTTAAAAGGAAATAAAGTAGTACCTCAACTATTATTAAAAAAGATTGGCATCAATTCAGGTTTCATGATTTTACAATACACAAGTGCAGCATTAGTTAGTGAAAATAAAAATTTATGTTTTCCAGCGAGTGCCGATTCAATAACAACTTCTCTTGGGCAAGAAGATCATGTTAGTATGGGCTCAATAGGTGCTGTAAAGTTTCTAAAGGTTATAAAAAATTTAGAAAAAATCTTAGCTATAGAATTACTTTGTTCGATTCAAGCTTTAGATTTCCATAGACCTTTATCATCTAATAAGAAACTCGAATCTTGCATAGGACATGTAAGAAAGCACATTAGTTTCAGTGATAAAGATAAAATTTTTACTGATGATATTAAAAGAGCAATAAAAATAGTTAAGTCTAGAAAACTAATTGAATCAACATCATAAAACCATGAATATATCTCACTTTTTAGATCAGTATGCCTCTCATCCAAACTATAAATCTCCTGTTGGTTCTAAGTTGAACACAAAAAGTTGGCAAACCGAAGCACCACTAAGAATGTTATTGAACAATCTTGATTCTGAAGTTGCTGAAGATCCAAATAATTTAATTGTTTATGGTGGTTCTGGTCAGGCAGCTAGAAATAGGGAATCTTTAGAAAAGATAATTGAGATTTTGCTTGATTTGGAAGAAGATGAAAGTTTACTAATTCAATCAGGAAAACCTGTAGGAAAAGTTAGAAGTCATGATCAGGCACCCAGGGTATTAATTGCAAATTCAAATCTTGTGCCTGAGTGGGCTAACTGGGAACATTTTGAGAAATTAAAAAGTGATGGACTTATGATGTATGGTCAAATGACTGCAGGTAGTTGGATTTATATAGGAACTCAAGGAATTTTACAGGGAACCTATGAAACATTTGCTGCCTGTGCAAATAAACACTTTGGAGGCTCCCTTAAAGGTAAGCTTTTAGTTTCTGGTGGTCTAGGAGGAATGGGAGGTGCTCAGCCACTTGCTGCTACAATGGCTGGGGCTACATTTCTTGGAGCAGATATAGATTCTTCTAGAATAGAGAAAAGGTTGAAAACAAAATATATCGATAAAATGACAGAATCATATATAGAAGCAAGAGATTGGGTTTTAGATGCTAAAAAAAATAATAAAAACATATCAGTTGGTTTGGTAAGTGATGCAGGTGATATGCTAGATAATTTATTAGAAGATGGTATTATTCCAGAGGTTTTGACAGATCAGACTTCGGCTCATGATCCAGTTTTTGGATATGTTCCTAATGGTATGACTTTGAACCAGGCTCAAGAATTGAGAAATTCAGATCAGAAAAAATATAAAGAAATATCTCTAAAGAGTATGGCAAGGCATGTTTCTCTAATGCTTAAAATGCAAGAAAGAGGTGCGATTACTTTTGACTATGGAAATAATTTAAGAGAATTTGCGAAAATAGGTGGGGAGAAAAACGCATTTAGCTTTAATGGATTTGTTCCAGATTATATTCGTCCTTTATTTTGTGAAGGCAAGGGACCGTTTAGGTGGGCAGCACTATCTGGAGATCCTGAAGATATTTACAAAACAGATAAGGCATTGATAAATGCATTTCCAGATAATAAGGATATGATCAAATGGCTTAAACAAGCAAAAGAAAAAATTCATTTTCAAGGGTTACCATGTAGAATCTGCTGGCTTGGGATGGGAGAGAGAGAGAAAGCAGGTATAATATTTAATGATTTAGTTAAATCTGGTGAGGTTTCTGCACCATTAGTAATTGGTAGAGACCACCTTGATTGCGGATCCGTAGCCTCACCAAATAGAGAAACCGAAGGGATGTTAGATGGTTCTGATGCAGTATCTGATTGGCCTCTATTAAATTTGATGTCAAATACTGCTGGCGGAGCAACATGGGTATCCTTTCATCATGGTGGTGGAGTTGGTATGGGTTACTCTCAACATGCAGGCATGGTAGTATTAGTTGATGGAACGGATAGAGCAAAAAACTGTATTAAAAGAGTCCTTCACAATGATCCTGCAATGGGTGTATTTAGGCATAGTGATGCTGGTTATGATATAGCAAATAAATTCTCTAAGAAATTTAAACTAGATATTTAAATTGAATAAATTAATTGGTCCCTTTTCTCAGATATTAACAATGTCAAATCTACCTCTTCATGGAGCCCTATCTGATAATAAGCTTGAGGTTATTGAGAAAGGAGGAGTTGTTATTTCAGGTGATAAAATTATAGAAGTTGGTAGTTTTAAAAATCTTTTTAAAAAAAAATATCAGTTAATAGAAATTAATAATCCTCAAGTTTTACTCCCTGGTTTTATTGACTGTCATACACATATTTGTCATTTTGGATCTAGATCAGATGAATATTCCAAAAGAAATGCTGGAGTATCATACCAAAAAATTTTATCTGAAGGAGGTGGAATCCATAATACAATGTCTGCTACTGAAAAAGCTTCGGATGATGATTTATTAAATGTTACTATTAAAAGATTAGATAGGCATCTCAAAGAGGGTGTTCTTACTTGTGAGGTAAAGAGTGGTTATGGATCCAATCTTAGTGAGGAGGTTAGATTATTATCTCTAATTAATCAACTAAATATCTCACATATTGTAGATATAGTTCCAACTTGTCTTGCTGCTCATGTTACACCTAAAGGTTACAAGTCTTCTTCAGAATATCTTGAAAAAATAATTAAGGAGTTAATTCCTATAATTAAAAAAAGAAAGCTAACGGATAGAGTAGACATCTTTATTGAAGAAAAAGCATTCTCTGTAAACGAATCTTTAAAATACCTTTCTGAATTAAAAGATGACTTTGATATTACAGTTCATGCTAATCAATTTTCATCTGGCGGAGTAGAAGTTGCTGTTAAATCTGGAGCAAAAAGTGCCGATCATCTAGAGGTTTTAAATGAAAAGGAAATTAAGTTACTTTCTAAGTCAAATACAAGTGCTGTAGTGCTACCTGGCTGCAGTTTAGGTCTTGGTATTCCTTTTGCACCTGCTAGAAAATTATTGGATGGTAATTGCAAATTGTCAATTGCAACTGACTGGAACCCTGGATCAGCTCCTATGGGAGACTTATTACATCAAGCATCATTACTTGGTTCAATAGAGAAATTAACCAATGCTGAGATTTTTTCTGCAATAACATTTAGGGCAGCAGATGCATTAGGATTAGAGGATAGAGGGAGAATAGAAAAATATAAAATAGCAGATTTTATTGGATTTGAGACTAATGATTACAAGGAGATTTTATATCATCAAGGTAAATTGAAGCCGTCTCTTATTTGTAAAAGAGGAGAAATCTATAATTAATAACTAATTTTATATTTATGAATCAAATAATTGAGTGTGTTCCAAACTTTTCTGAAGGTAGAAACCAGAATGTTATAAATGAAATTTCAAATTCTATCTCAAAAATAAAAGGTGTTTATTTATTAAATGTTGACCCTGGGAATGCTACAAATAGAACTGTAATGACTTTTGTTGGAGATCCTGATTCTGTTATAGAAGCAGCATATAATGCTATTAAGGTTGCTAGTGAGAAAATTGATATGATTAAGCATAAAGGTGAACATCCTAGATTTGGTGCAACAGATGTTTGTCCTTTAATTCCTGTTTCAAATATTACTTTTGATGAGTTAATTCCATATGCAGAGAAATTAGCTAAAAGAGTATCAGATAATTTAGATATTCCTGTTTATTTATATGAGTATGCTGCGAAAGAAGAGAAACGTAAAAATCTTGCAAATGTTAGATTAGGTGAATATGAGGGACTAGAAGAGAAAATATCAAAAAAAGACTGGAAGCCAGACTTCGGAAAAAACTTCAATAAAAAATCTGGTGCTACTGCTATTGGAGTTAGAGATTTTTTAATAGCATATAATATTAACTTAAATACAAAGTCTACTAGACTTGCTAATGCAATTGCTTTTGATGTTAGAGAAAAAGGAAGAATAAAAAGAAAAGGCCACCCTGTCATTGGAGAAATTGTATATGATAAAAATGGAAATCCTGAAAATATACCAGGTTCCTTAAAACATGTAAAAGCTATTGGATGGTATATTGATGAGTTTGGAATAGCTCAGATTTCTATGAATCTTACAAATATAACAGAAACACCCATTCATACTGTATTTGATGAAGTATCAAAAAAAGCTGAAGAAAGAGGATCTAGAGTTACTGGATCGGAATTGGTTGGACTTATTCCCTTAAAATCTATACTAGATGCAGGGAAGTATTTTTTAAAAAAACAAAATAGATCTTTAGGAATTCCAGAAAGTGATATTATAAAGATTGCTATTGAATCGTTAGGCTTAAATCAAGTAAAAGACTTTGATCCTGAAAAAAATATTTTAGAATATTATCTTGATAAAATCTCAAGTAAAGGAAAGAAACTTTTGGATTTATCAGCAAAAGATTTTTCTGATGAAGTATCAAGAGAATCTCCTGCACCAGGTGGTGGATCTGTTTCTTCTTACGTAGGATCTCTTGGAGCTTCACTTTCTGGTATGGTTGCAAATTTATCTTGTAATACTAGAGGTTGGGAGGATAAGGTTGATGTATTTAGTGATTTAGCTAGAGACCTTAATAAGGTAAGGGAAGAATTACTTCACTTAGTAGATGAAGATTCAAATGCATTTAATGCTATTATGAATGCATTTAAATTTCCAAAAAATAATGAGAAAGAAAAACAAATTAGAAAAGAAGAAATTAATAAGGCAACATTGTATGCTGCTGAGGTTCCTCTAAGAGTTATGAGAAAAGCATTTCAATGTTATATATATATTACAAAGTTATCAAAAGAGGGTAATCAAAACTCCCTATCAGACTCAGGGGTTGCTTGCTTATGCATTTATGCTTGTATTTATGGTGCATACCTTAACGTTAGGATTAACTTGAAAGGCATAGAAAATGATAATGGAATTATGAACGAGGCGAAAGAAATTATTGCTAAATCAGAGATAGAAAAAGAAAAAATTCTTAATTTCATCCAACAAAAAATATAATCTATATTAGTTTTATCTAAAATATATATTAATGCAACAATTCAACGAGTTCTTAATTTACATTGATCAGTTTCTTGGTAGTGCTTTTTATTTTGTTCCATTGCTCATAGGAACTGGCTTGTTCTTTACATTATATCTAAGATTCCCTCAGATAAGATATTTTAATTTTGCTCTAAAAGTAGTTAGAGGGAAATTTGATAAAAAAGATGATGAAGGCGATACCTCTCATTTTCAAGCACTTACAACTGCTCTTTCAGGAACAGTAGGTACCGGAAATATAGCTGGTGTTGCTTTTGCTATTCATCTTGGAGGTCCTGCTGCATTATTTTGGATGCTTGTTACTGCTATGGTAGGTATGACAACTAAATTTGTTGAGGTAACCTTATCACATAAATATAGAGAAAAGATATCCGACGGCACTATGTCTGGTGGTCCAATGTATTTTATGAAAAATGCAGATTTTAGATTATTTGGTAAAAAAGTAAATTTAAAATGGGTTGGTATTCTTTTCGCTTTTGCAACAGTTCTTTCATCTTTTGGAACAGGAAACCTACCTCAAATCAATAGCATTTCTAATTCTATGCTTGCATCTTTTGGTATAGATAAGATGATTACTGGGGGTGTATTAGCTGTTTTATTGGGAGCAGTTATAATTGGTGGTATTAAAAGGATTGCGAAGATTACTGAGAAACTAGTTCCTTTCATGGCCGTTATTTATATTCTCGGAGCTTTTTCAGTAATAATTTTTAACTATGAAAATATTATACCATCATTTATTTCGATCTTTTCTGAATTATTCTCAGGCAGTGCAGCTGTAGGAGGATTTTTAGGAGCTTCAGTATCCTATGCTATTTCAAGAGGAGTAAATAGAGGCCTTTACTCAAATGAAGCAGGCCAAGGTTCTGCTCCAATAGCTCATGCTTCGGCAAAAACTAATGAGCCAGTTTCTGAAGGTTTAGTTGCTATCCTTGAGCCATTTATTGATACAATTATAATTTGTACTATTACTGGTTTGGTTCTTCTTTCTTCTGGTGTTTGGAGTGAGAAACATCATAATACATTCGCTCAGGCGGATCTTATTTTTTTAGATAAAGTTTATATGGAACAAAATCAAGATGATGTAAAGATCTTATTTGATTATCTTAACGGAAACAGTTCAATTAATAAATTTACAGGAGATGCGGATGTTGAGAATGGTTTATTGTTAAATAATATTTCAATAATTCATGCTAGGTCAATAGCTGAAGATGTAATTATTTATGATAATAATAAGAATCGATTTACTGGTAAAATGAATATTATAGATGGTAAGATACAGGATGACCTAATAGTTGAAGGTAAGTCCTTAGTACATAGCGCACCTTTAACTGCTATGGCGTTTGATAAAGGATTTTTAGGAAATTATGGAAATTATATTGTAAGTATTGGTTTATTATTATTTGCTTTTAGTACAGCAATAGCTTGGTCTTATTATGGTGATAGAGCAATGACGTATTTGTTTGGTTCTGGTTCAGTTGTATATTATAGAATAGTTTATGTTATTGGTTTTTTTATAGCATCATTTGCTGATACAACAGTAATTTGGAATGTTTCTCTTATAACAATTGCTTTAATGACTATTCCAAATCTTATTGGTTTATTATGGCTAAGGCAAGAGGTGAAATCAACTGTGAAAGATTATTGGATTAATTTTAAAAAAGAATGGCCTAACGAAAATACTCCTGAATAATTTATAAATAATTATCTACTGATTTATTCATTTCTTTTAACTTTTCTAAAACCTGATTACTTCCTACTGATGATTTGTTTTGATTTGACAATTTAATATAAGAATCAAAAGCAACCATAGCAAGTAAATCTTGTGGGTCATCAATATTCATTTTAGTTTTATATGAATTAATTTGTTCATTGATTTTTTTCCCAACTTTTCTTATTAATTCTTCCTCTTCTTTTTTAATTGTCATTGGGTATTCTCTATTTCCAATTTTTAACCTTATTGATAATTGTTCCATTTTAAGATAATTTAATAGATTCAATGCATTTTTCTATTTCAAGAATATTTTTTTCTAATTCTTCTTTCAATTTATTTTTTTCAATCAAACTGGATGCATCTTTATTAGATAATTGTTTTTGATTTTTAAGCTTTGATATTTCAAAATCTTTTAAAGTCAATTTAATATCCATTTCTTCATTTTTTAGATTTATTTCCTCCACTTTTTTTTTTAATTCATTATAATTATTTAACAAACTTGACAGCTTATTTTTTAATTTTTTTAATTCAAATTGTATTTCATTATCAAGCATATTATTTTCTTATTTGGGCTTTAAGTTCTTTTTCAAAAGACTTAATCAAAGTTTCCATCGTATGATTTATGCTTTTTTCATCAAGAGTTTTTAAGTCATCTTGTAAAATAAATCTAATTGCATATGCTTTTTTGCTTTTATCAATATTTTTTCCTTCGTATATATCATACAACTGTAATTTCTTAATAGTATTTATTTTATTTTTTTCAACTACCTTTTCAATCTCATTAAATTTAGTTGATTTATCTAAAATTAATGAAAGGTCTCTTTGTACTTCAGGAAATTTTGATACTGGTTTATATAATAATTTTTCTTTTGAATTATCATATAAATTTTTCCAATTAATTTCTCCATAAAAAACACTTTCAGTTATTTCAAAAAGTCTTTTTATTTCATCACTCAATTGACCAATTTTTACTAGTTCATTCTTATCTTTTTTAATTGAAATTCCATTTTTGAAAAATGAATTTTCAAATTCAGTTTGATGATAATTATTTATTTTACTTTTTTGAAGTACTTTATGGATAATATCTTTGATATCATTTATTGATGACTTTTTATTTTGCTTATTAAAATGATCTTCATAATTGTTTCCTACTAAATATATTCCAAGTTTTTTTATTTCTCTATAAGATGATTTTTCTTTTTTATATATTTTATCTAGTTCAAATAATTTTAAATTTTTTTGTTTTCTATTCAAATTATATCTTATAACTTCTAAGCTAGTAAATAAAAGATTAGTTTTAAGCACACCGTGTTCTTCGCTAAGCTTATTTATCATTTCTATACTATCATTTTTATTCCATAATTTTTTATTTCCAGTAAATTTTATTGATGTAAGTGAATTTGTTATTATTTCATAATATCCATTTGATACTAGTAAATTGACAATATTTTTTATAAAATTTTCTTCTTTTTTTGATTTGCTTGGTTTTGATAAAAAATTAGATCCTAAATGTTTAGATAGTTTTATGTTATTATAACCATAAACTCTTAAAATTTCTTCTACAACATCAGCTTCTCTTTTAACATCTGTTCTATAAGGTGGTATTGATAATTCAATTATAGAATCATTAATATTTTTTGAATTTATTTCTAATGAATTGAGAATATTTATAATTTCTTTTTTAGGAATAGGTAAACCAATTAATTTATTTACTCTATTTATATTCAAATTAAGTATTGTATTTTTTATTTTTTTAGGGTAGATGTCTATTATCTTGGAAGCTATTTTTCCTCCACATAATTCTTGTATCATTTTTGCAGCTATTTTTAAAGCATAGATTGTGATATTTGGATCTGTACCCCTTTCAAATCTAAAGGATGCATCAGTACTTAATTGATGGTTCTGAGATGATTTTCTAACTAATTTAGAATCGAAGTAAGCACTTTCTAAAAATATATTTTTAGTTCTAATGTTTACTTCAGATGATTCTCCTCCCATAACCCCTGCAATGCAGAGTGGATCTTTATCATCACAAATCATTAAATCTTCTTTTTTTAAGGTTCTTTCTATTCCATCTAATGTTGAGAATTTAGTAACTTTTTTTAAAAACTGTACTTTAATTTTTTTGCTTTTTATTTTATCATAATCAAATGCATGCATTGGTTGTCCAAATGAATGTAAAATATAGTTTGTTATATCTACAATATTATTTATTGGTTTTAAACCGATGCCTATTAAATTATTTTGCAGCCATTTTGGGGAATCTTTTATTTTAACATTAGAAATTAAAAGACCAGAGTATCTTGGGCATGCAGAATAATCTTGAATTTTTACTTCTAGGTTTAATTTGTTAGAATTTGGTTCAAGAAAATCATCTTTAGGTAGATTTATTGCTGAAATATTTAATACAGATTTTAAATCTCTAGCTACGCCTAAATGAGAAGCAGCATCTGCTCTATTCGGTGTTAATGATATGTCAAAAATATAATCTTCAATAAAATCAAAATATTTATAGGCTTTTGCTCCATTTTTTATTTGATTGTCATCTAAAACAATTATTCCTTTATCTTCATTTCCAATACCTATTTCCTTTTCTGAACATAACATTCCTTCGGAATTCTCTCCTCTAATTTTAGTTTTATTAATTTTAACTTTTTTCCCTTCAGAGGAATAGATAAATGTTCCTGGTTTAGCTACTACAACTTTTTGATTTTTTTCAATATTTTTTGCTCCACATATGATTCTTAATTTTTTCCTACCAATATCAACTTCTGTTATTTTTAATTTATCTGCGTTACTATGATTCTCTATTTTTTTTATTTCTCCTACAACTAAATCTTCAAGTTTTGATTTTTGATACCCAAGCTTTTCTATTGATTCTACTTCTAGTCCAACTTCTGTAAGTAGATCAGATATTTCTTCTGGGGAATTATTTAATTCAATAAAGTTTTTAAGCCAATTTAAAGAAATTTTCATTTCTCAATAATTTATGAATTTTTATCAAAACTAACTAAAAACCTTATTTAATTCAGTCAAAATATTTTTTTTCTCCAGCTAAAATTTTTATTGATATTTTGTTTTCTTTTGGAGGGATTGGACATGTATATTTAATATCATATTCACAATAAGGGTTATATGCTTTATTGAAGTCTATCTCAATTCTTTTTGAATTTTTAAAATTAAGATCAATATATCTGCCACCAGAATATGTTTGATCACCATTAGTTTGATCATTGAACATTAGAAACACATTATTATTTTTATCATTTAATTCTTTAAATAGAATTAAATTTATTTTTTCACCTTTAAGTTTCATTTTTGCGATTGCAAATTTTAAATAATTAACCTCTTTATTGTCAAATGTTTTTAACATTACCGTATCTATTTTTTCAAGTTTTACTATAATAGCATTTGTTTTAAATGATATATCTGGAGGGAAATAATTTAGCCCATTAAATTCTTTTCCTCTAAATGGTGAGGTACTTGAGCTTTTGAAAAACTTTTCTGCTACTTTTCTCTCTTCTAAAATTCTATCAATATATTTATCACTATCTTCTCCTTCAAAGAGATAAAAGTATGATGATATGACAACTATAGATAAGAAAAAAATTTTTAAGGTATTGTTCAAAATGAATCAATAAGAGTAATAAATTATAAGGAATTAACGTGTTTAGAAAGGCTTGACTTTAGATTATTAACTTTATTTTTATGCAAAATATTATTTTTTGCTAATTTATCAATCATTGATGTAGTTTGAATTAATAGTTTTTTTGCAGCTGCTTTTTTTGTTTCAGCTTTAAGCTTTTTTATTATAGTTTTTGTTTTTTTATGCTGAAGCTTATTCCTTAGCTTTTTAGTATTATTAGATCTAATTCTTTTAATTGCTGATTTATGATTAGCCATATTATTAATATTTTAGGTGGCAAATCTAATCTTTATCATAAATATTGCAAATTAATTTATGAACAAAATGTTCTAAAAAAATTATGATAATTTGAAAATAAAACTATTTTTGCGAAAATAATACTTATAAATTATGTATTGGACTTTAGAATTAGCTTCTTATCTTGAAGATGCCCCTTGGCCTGCAACAAAAGATGAATTAATAGAATTTTCAATTAGAACTGGTGTTCCTGCTGAAGTTGTTGAAAATTTACAAGAATTAGAAGATGACGGTGCACCATATGAGAATATTGAAGAAATTTGGCCAGATTATCCATCTAAAGATGACTTTTTTTTTAATGAGGATGAATATTAATTACCTAGGTATTTTTCTGCCAATTTAAGATCATTTTTTGTTGTTATTTTAAAATTTTTTTCCTCACCCTTTATCAAATTAATTTTTTTATTTAAACTCTCAAACACGTTAGCATCATCTGTAAATTTTTTATCAAATTTTTGATTATAAGCTTTCTTAATATCTGAATTATGAAAAACTTGAGGTGTTTGAATTAAAACATAATTTTCCCTTTTCAAAGATTTATTCTTATTATCATCTACTTTTCTAATAGAATCTTTTAAATCTATATATGGAATTGCATTATTTTTCTTTAATGCAGACTTGAATAAGTTTTCAATAAGTTTTTTAGATATTAATGGTCTTACTCCATCGTGTATTGCAACTATACCTTTATTTTTTAATGATTTGAGAGCATTTTTAACAGAATCAAATCTATTTTTTCCACCTTTTACAATGGATAAATTTGTATAATTTCTATAGTTATTAATTATTTTTTGCCAATTTTTATTGTTACTGACTACTAAAATTATTTCAATATTTTTAACTTCTAGGAATTTTTCAATTGTATAACAAATTATTGGTTTATTATTTATTTTAAAGAATTGTTTTGGAAAAATAAGTCCAGTTCTTTTACCTTCTCCAGCAGCGACGATAATAGCATATTTTTTCATTTTGATTCTATAAACTTAACAAATTTATAGAATCAACATAGCATCACCATAACTATGAAATCTATATTTTTTTTGTATAGCAATTTTATATGCTTTCATAATATTATCAAATCCACCATAGGCAGCAGCCATCATTAATAATGTTGATTTAGGACTATGGAAATTTGTAATCATTCCGCTACATATCTGAAATTTAAATGGAGGAAAAATAAATTTGTCTGTCCAACCTTGGTTTGCTTTTAGCCTTCCGCTAGTTGAAACGGATGACTCTAATGTTTTCATAGTAGAAGTTCCAACTGCAACAATTTTTTTCCCATGTTCCAGAGCAGAATTAACTACTTCTGATGTTTCTTCAGAAATATAATAATTTTCAGAATCCATTTTATGTTTCGTTAAGTCTTCAACATCTACGTCTTTAAATGTTCCAAGACTAATATGTGTTGTTATTGTTACTATTTTAACACCTATTAATTCTAATTTTTTTAATACAATTTTTGTAAAATGAAGCCCTGCAGCTGGTGCAGCAACGGCACCAGTTTTTTTTGCATATATAGTTTGAAATCTCTCTTTATCATCCTTTTCTATTTTTCTTTTTATATTTTTTGGTAATGGAGTTTCTCCATATTCTTTTATGATATCATGAAATTTCTTTTCACTATCTTCAGGAATAAAACGAATGGTTCTTCCTCTTGATGTTGTATTGTCAATTACTTCAGCGACTAGTTCTCCATTCCCAAAATACAACTTGTTTCCAACTCTTATTTTTCTTGCAGGATCAACCAAAACATCCCATAGGTTTAACTCTGGATTTAGTTCTCTTAATAAAAAGACTTCAATTTTTGCTCCAGTTTTTTCTTTTTGGCCATAAAGTCTAGCGGGAAAAACTTTAGTATCATTTAACACCAATACATCACCTTCTTCAAAATAACTTACAACATCTGTAAACTTTTTATGATTAATTTTTCCTGAGTCTTTGTTGAGTACCATTAATTTGGACTCATCTCTTTCCTTTGCTGGTCTTACAGCAGTTCTATTTGCTGGTAGTTTAAAATTAAATTCTGATAGTTTCATAATTTTCTTTAAGAAATAAATTATACTTTTGGAGTCAGCAAAAGTAAATAATTGTTTTATAAACTGTATATAATTTAAACATAATATTTAATGAGGCTTATAATTAGGTTGATTAAAGAAAGTATAATTTTTGCATTTAATGCTTTAATTGCAAACCCCATTAGAACACTTTTATCTTTATTGGGAGTAACAATTGGTATTTTCACGATTATTGCAGTTCTTTCAGTAGTAGATTCACTAGAAAAAAGTGTAAAAAATAGTTTTAACTTTCTCGGAACAAATAATTTAAGGGTTGAAAAATGGCCATGGGATTTTGATAATCCAGGATATGAATGGTGGAAATTTTGGAGAAGACCTCATCCTACCTATAATGAATATCTTTTTTTGAAAAAAAATTTAAAAAATGCTGATGCTGTTGAGATTTTAGCAAGAAGAGGTGATATCAATTTAAAATATTTAAATAATAGTACAGTCACCGATGGTATTAATGGTATTGTTTATGATTCAAAAGATGTAGGGGATTATGAAATAGCAATTGGAAGATTTTTTACAGAAGATGAGACTATTAAGGGAAGAAATTATGTAATAATTGGACATAAGATTTTCAAGGAATTATTTACTCAATCTTCAGATCCGATTGGTAAAAAAATTAAAATAAAGGGAGTCAATTTTTTAATTGTAGGGGTAATTGAGGAACAAGGGGAAAGCTTTGTTGGGGGAGACAGTTTTGATAGACAAATTTTTATTCCTTTTAATAGTTTTAAGAAAATTTATAGGGTAGGAAAAAAAGGTTCTGATGCAACAATTATTGTTAAAGGAAATGTTGATAATGATCCGGGTCTAGTAGAACTTGAATATGAGCTTACTGGCTTATTAAGAGCTCAAAGAGGTATAAAACCTTTAGAAGAGGAGAATTTTGCAATAAATAGACCTGAATATTTATCTAATGTCATAGGTGGTGTTTTTGATGTATTAACCATTGCTGGTTGGATAATTGGTAGTTTTTCAATTTTTGTTGGTGGCTTTGGTATTGCAAACATCATGTTTGTATCCGTTAAAGAAAGAGTTCCAATTATAGGACTACAAAAATCTTTAGGCGCCAAAAACTATTTTATACTATTACAATTCTTATTTGAATCTTCAATTTTAAGTCTTATTGGAGGGTTAATTGGCCTTTTCTTTGTTTTTTTGATTACACTAGTAGATACTGGTTCATTAGAACTAACAATTTCATTTACTAATATTATTTTAGGAATTTCTATATCAAGTATTATTGGTTTATTGGCTGGTATGTTGCCTGCAATTTTTGCATCAAGACTAGATCCGGTAGAAGCAATAAGGTCTAATTAATTATTAATTTTTTCTTTTATTTTGCTTTCCAATTCTTTCATTAATTCAGGATTGTCCTCAATAATTTGTTTTGCTGAATCTCTTCCTTGGGCTAGCTTATTTTCGTTATAAGAAAACCATGATCCTGCTTTTTGTATTATATCCATTTCAACACCTAGATCAATAATTTCACCAGATTTTGATATGCCTTTACCATACATTATATCAAATTCAACCACTTTAAATGGTGGTGCTACTTTATTTTTAACCACTTTAACTTTTGTTCTATTACCCATTACTGAATCAGGATTATCTTTAATTTGTCCTATTCTTCTTATATCTATTCTTACAGATGAATAGAATTTTAATGCATTTCCTCCTGTGGTTGTTTCTGGATTCCCAAACATAACACCTATTTTTTGTCTTAGCTGGTTAATAAAAACACATGCACATCCTGATTTATGAATTGCACCAGTTAATTTTCTCATAGCTTGTGACATTAATCTTGCTTGAAGTCCCATTTTACTATCTCCCATTTCTCCTTCTAACTCTCCTTTTGGAACAAGAGCTGCTACTGAGTCAATAACTATAATGTCAATAGCGCCAGATCGAATTAGATGTTCAGTTATTTCTAGTGCTTGTTCTCCATTGTCTGGTTGGGAAATAAGAAGATTTTCTGTATCAATACCTAATCTTTCGGCATATGATTTATCAAATGCATGTTCTGCATCAATAAATGCAGCTATTCCGCCCTTTTTTTGAGCTTCTGCAATGCAATGCATAGATAATGTTGTTTTACCTGATGATTCTGGTCCATATATCTCTATAACTCTTCCTTTTGGTATTCCTCCTATTCCAAGTGCTATATCTAATCCAATTGATCCAGTTGGTATGCTTGGTACATTGATTATGCTTTCATCACTTAATTTCATAACGGTTCCTTGACCGTATGTCTTTTCTAATTTCTCAATAGTTAGATTTAATGCCTTTGTTTTTTCTTTATTCTCTTTCATTTTAATATTTTTTGATTTCTATTTTGCTAAAATAAATAGTAATTTATAATTATGCTAATAAAATTAGTAAAAATAAATTAATTTATAAAGAAGTTGAAAATCATATGAATCACTTACATGAATTTAATAATTTAGTAGGAAATTTACTCTTAAAGATTATATATTTTGAATTTTATAGTTAAGAATTTATTAATACTACTAAGTCTTTTATACTTTAATTCATCTTCTAATTTAATAGATGGTGAGATAATTGAGACTAAGGTATCATTTGGTTTTTTTAATGCAGGGAAAGCTTCAATGTTAGTTGATAATAAAATTTATTTTGTTAATGATCTACCTTGCTATAAGATTGATGTTTTTGGTAGAACTACAGGTTTTTTTGATTTTTTTGCAAGGGTAAGAGATAATTGGGGTGTCTATATAGATACGATAAATTATACACCTCAAAAGTTTTATAAATATTTACAAGAAGGAAAATATAAAAAAAATGAAATTCTAAAATTTAGTTCTCAACCATTAGATTCTGTTGAAGTAATACTTCTTGACAAAGAAACCAAAGAAGAAAAAGATAGAATATATTTTCATTCAAAAAATCAATTTAAAGATATAATGAGAGGATATTTTATGAATTACTGGATTTCAAGTGTTTTTTATTTAAGAAGCCTTGACTACTATCAAATTTCTGTAGATAGTTTAATTGAAATTCCTTACTTAAGTGATAAAGGAAAGTATAACTATAAGATGAAATATTTAGGTTCAAAAAAAATTAATTCATTAAATAAAAAAACATTAAATGCTCTTGCTTTTTCACCTGTTGTTCCTGAAAATAAATTATTTTCAGGGGAAAATCCAGTTACTTTTTGGTTATCTGATGATGATAGAAAAATACCTTTAAGATTAAGTGCAACAATGCGATTTGGTCAATTCGATATAGAAACAACTGATTTTGATAATATGATTGATGAAAAATCTAAAGAAATAATTTATAATAAGTACAAGTAATTTTATTTTTTATATTAACATAAAATTAACAGCATTTTAATCCATTATTTAATTAAATAACATTTAAATTAAATACTTTTACTTTTAGATAATTTAGAGTAATATGTCTTCAAAATCTGATTTCAAAATTATGGCTATTGATGATGAAAAGGATATTTTATTACTTTTAAAGTATAAT
>CETI01032058.1_pt1 | contig 18234 bp, 22 predicted proteins | sample 361441 | NCBI WGS metagenome assembly CETI01 (sample SAMEA2622478, study PRJEB7988) | marine metagenome | biome: marine biome (ENVO:00000447); feature: deep chlorophyll maximum layer (ENVO:xxxxxxxx); material: "saline water (ENVO:00002010), including plankton (ENVO:xxxxxxxx)" | depth 90 m | reverse complement strand
GCTACAGGCCCATGGCTGATGCTGGGCTATCCTCCGACCCTAGGGGTCTTCAAAAGGCTTACGCACGGCATCGTTCCCGCAAAAAGGCGAGAGGTGCCGGAAGAAGCCGGCACCGGTCATTCTTCTGCGACTGACGACATAAAGGTTGTGAGCAAGAAGGGGGTTCGCGACGCAACAATTTTGTCATATCGGCGGATGAAAATTCCAATGGAGTCTGAAGTGATTCGAATTGAAGGTGTTGGCGAATGGAAAATATTGGTTCCACCTACCGTTTATCCTCCCAAGGAAGACACTATGATGCTTTGTAGGGCGATAACGAAGTTGACTGCAAATAAAGGATCAATGGCAATGGAGATAGGCTGCGGATCTGGATTGGTTTCTATTGTTCTGAAAACCCTTGGGTGGGATGTTGTCGCCTGTGATGTAAACCCATACGCTGTAGCTTGTACCAGGGGGAACATGGAAGCTAATGGGCTATCTGGAATGAGTGATGTTTTCGAAGCGGAGGTGGGCAGCGATTTTACAATAGCAGAAGAAGCAGAATTGATTGTTTGGAATCTCCCCTATCTAGAGGAAGCAGCATTTGGCACAGGATTGCACGAGAAGATCGAAGAGGCTGCTCTATCCGATATTCCCGAGGGTGGATGGGGAGGAGTTCTGCTTCATACCTTGGAAAACTTACACCCAGAATTGACTGAAAATATAATGGTTATTTTGGTAATGAGAACAGAACCCGAGAGCGATAGTAAAATCATTGACTGGAAATTAAAAGGATGGTCCTGTCGAAGACTTGGTGCGGAAAGATTTGGCGTGGAGAAGATAGAGGCAATATGTTTCTGGAAAACTGGTTCGGGACAGTCGGCAAAGATTCTGGATTCGTGTAAATCGACCATGGATGAGGCAGCGGAACTACCTCGGAGTGGTTGGCAAAGGATCCTCTCTATGTCTCAGACCGGTGGCAGGGGAAGAAGGGGCAATAGTTGGATATCTGAAAAGGGAGGAATGTTTGCAACATGGAATTTGGATTCCAAATTATTGGAAAGGATCCCTCCGGGGATTATTCAAACAAGTATTGGAGCAGTGGTTTCGAGGACATTGGGGGCGGAGATAAAATGGCCAAACGACATCGTCACTGAAAATGGAGTTAAGATTGGGGGGGTCCTAGTTGAGTCGTCTAACAATGGCACCATCAGAGTTGGGGTAGGGGCCAACAGAACTGGTTTTGCCAGCGAAGATTTTGTGAGTGCCGGATGGACTGAAACCATGGGGGATTTGGATTCGACGGATGTGTTTCGTAGAATAGATCGAGAAATATCTTCACTCTTCGAAGCGAAAAAAATGATTCCCGAGACGGAAGTGGATTTTCTCACAAGACTTTCGTGGGCAGAGTTGTCTAAATCACTCTCCAGGGGAGTCTTGGCTTCCAATGAAGGGCATTTGTACAGGCCAACTGGACTAAAAAAATCTGGAGAATTGGAGTTGGTTGGGGTAGAGGGTGCGACTGTGTTCCAAGATTTAGGGGGAATCGGATGGACTCGTCCCAAGGGATGAGTTTAGTCGCTCCCTGACCAATCTAATTTTGCCTGAGCTAGTCAGAGTCTCCATTTCGTTTAAGTTATTTATTTGAGCAATTGTTTTTTTGTAATTGGCCAATGGTATTTTGATTATTGCAAGAGTCCCACCCTCTCCCTTGATTACATCAAACAATTTCCATTCGACACTCCCGAGACAGCCTAGCAGTTTGTCATTCAATTCTGCCCTTTCAGAATTATTTGTAACTCGAAAACCGATCCAACGGTGCTTCCCCCTTGCGGCCTTTTTCTGCTTCGGCATGCTGTTCCGAAGGGGTTTACCTTAACCAATGGTGGGTTTACCGGGGGCCATGGAGCGGGCTGGTTTGAATGACCAAGTGGATAGTGACAGTTTGCTAAGAGTATTCGCAAGTCCCTCCACACTGCCGCATTTGCTTTCTTTGGCTATTGTTTCTGGTTTTCTATTCGTTGCAATGAAAATGGACCTATTTGGTTCTGAGATACAAGGGGGCATCATTTTTCTTTCCCTCTCCGCATCTTACTTCTTTGCGGCAATAATTTCTCCAAGCAGAATAGGCAAGTGGATTTTTACATTCGAAAAGGTAGAAGATGGCGTCCTAAACCGCAGTTACTGGTTTGGAGGATTTTCCCGATTAATCCCCATTATTGTAATAGCGGGATCATTGTGGCTCATCTCGAACATTGCATTGGTCGACGAGCAGTTGAGCAATGCAAGGATTTTACTGGCCGCATTATTTATTGGAATGTCTGTCCTTCAGGGCGTTTCCCTATCTTATGGGTGGGTCTTGTATGCTAGGAAGATTCACCATTCCCCTCGTAAGAGCAAGGTTGGAGGAATTTTTTCAATTGTGAGGGCAGTGGTTGCCGCGATATTGTTCGCCCCCCTCGTGTGGTGGTTCGGGTACAGAGCAGCAGATCCAAGAAATGCAAGTTTTACTGAAAATATCTACTGGATTTCTTTCATTATAATGATTATAATTATTGGAGTCTTTTTGGAACGTTATACTAAGAGTGTTAGGGAGATATTGGGGATTGACGGAGTTGCGATAGATAGGGTATTTTTCCTAATTTTCATCACTTCTTGTTGGCATCTTCTGGGAGCATGGAGGAGAAGCCCGGTTGCTACTGGACAGAGTTCAGGAGGGATGCTTATTGAAGAGGCCATTCTGATGTCAATATCGATAATTCTCGCAGTCTGGTCTATGGCAAAAAGAGGAGAAAGGGGAGGGTGGAGGATCTTTCAAGGCCAGTCAGCAGTATTCTGGGGCATCGGTTTCGGATTCATCTATGCAGGCAGTATTTCATCGCTAACCGCACTATCGGAAGGCAGTCTACTGACGACCACTGCGATTGGCCATGCAATCACCTCAATTGTAATGATGGCCATTCTTCCGGTTTGCATAACTTGGATTGGGAAACCAGAAATCAGAGATGGGGGGATCCAACTTATTGAAGAAGTGGTTCGATCGGATGATCCTCCTATGGCGCGAAGATCAATTCAAGACCAAACAAAGTCGGAAGATGACGTGGTTGAATTGCTGGACTAAAGACCACTAACTACTGCTACTAGTCTGATTCTCCCCACCATGTCTTCACTTGCTCTGGCACCAAGTATAACCTGGCAGTCATTGTCAAGTGTGGATACGAAAGCTTCGGAAACCCTATTGAGATGCCCAAGGGTCATGTCTGGACCTCCTTCAACTTGAATGAGGCACCCCTTTGCACCCTCGATTGAGATGTCTGAAAGAGGAGAGTTTCTTGCCATTCGGACGACTCCGTCCGGATCATCTGTTGTCCCATTTCCAACAATTAAGGTCGCATTTCCCGGCCTGCCGACGACCGTTCTCAGGTCCATCAAGTCCAGATTTATCTTGCCAACTCTTGCCAGAGTTGTTACAAGACCCTCGATTAACTCTCCTATCCATTCAGAGCCTAGTTTCCAATCCGAGTCTCGATGCCTTGCTTGCCATGCAAGCCTCTCAAGGCTAACTCGAATGCACAAATCTGAATTTCTCTCAATCGGCGGTAGTGCCTTTTCGGCTATAGCACATCTAAGTGGTTGCTCGGCAAATGGGATGCCGACGATGCTAATTACGAGGCTGCCCGACTCTCGCGATTTTGCAGCGAGTTCTGCGGTTGCTCCGGAACCAGTTCCACCGCCTAAAGCCGATAAAAGGATGACTAACTCTGACTTATTCAGTAGCTTAGAAATGTTTGCAATTCCCTCATTTAGGCGGTGGGCTGCCAAGTTAGGCAGGGCGGCTGCGCCCCTGCCATTGCCACTGGCGTCTAGATGCAAACAATGAGCTTCGTGATCGGTGGTGAAGGAGGATTCATCGGCGTCAATCATTAGTAAATCGGCTAGTTGTTGGCATTTTTCGTGAGCTCCACCGGACCACTGGCACCCAATCCCACCGACCCCGACAATAAGAATGGAACCTTGGTCCATGTGGGCGCGCATGCGACTGACTAGATTATTCTGTTCTAATCATATGTTACATAACGCCTGTATCTCCTCCTTTCGTCTCTCGCCCAGGCGTTATCGGGCTCAAGTTCTAGAACTCTGTCATAGTACTCGATTGATGCCTCGAAATCCGATAGATACCTCCCCTGGAGATGGCCCAGGATGTTCAAAACTGGAATGCAGTCCTTATCGCCTTCGAGCAATTCCAAAAGTATAGCCTCAGATTCATTAATCTCCATAGATTCCATTTTGTCCTCGGCTTCCTCCAATTTTTCTATTTGTTCCGAACTGAGTTTGTATATGTTCTTCCATCTTGGGGCGCCCATGATACTCGTCTCGGATAGGGGTGTTTGGTTCTTTTCTCGTTGCTATTTTCTTCGGCCCCGTAGGGGCCGGGGTGGAACGTTAATATCCCCCTTTTTTTTCGACTGACCTATTAGCAGATGCTAGGTGAAGAAAAGATGGCATCTCGACAAAAAACACTAGTCCTAATTCTAGTCACTGTTTTTGTTGCCGGATCCGGGGAGGCATTGCATACTGGCGTTGGAGGAAATGCAAATGGACAGGGAGATGTGGCGCTTGCAGGATGCACGTGCCACGCCGAGGAGCCAGACAATTCGGTAACAGTAATTCTTGATGGCATCCCTTTCCACTATTCCCCTCAAACCACTTATGAGATGAAGTTGCAACTTATTGGCGGGCCCCAAGCCGACCTAGAGTCCTATACTGCTGGGTTCTCCATGAGAGTTAGTGGTGGTTCACTGGAGCCTTCAGAAGGTTTCGAAGACCTAGTCCAGAACTGGGAAGATGACCAGGGGACGCTTACTCACACTGATGCAGGTTCAAGAACTTCGGATAGAACATGGATGTTTAGGTGGGTTAGTCCGGCAGAAGGGTCTGGAACGATAGACATCATGGTTGCAGGTAATTCAGTAAATGGCGACATGGCGCCATCTAGCCTCGATAGATGGAATCGGCTCACGACTAGTTTTGATGAGGGAGAAGACAATGGAAGGACTAGGACGGTCTTCTCGGGCAATGGGGACATAACCCCCCCGGCCCCCATGGAGGATCATACTGATCTCCACCACATGGGGGCAAAACTCTTGGCTCATTGGTTGGGTCTTCTGGGTTTCGGTGCTGTCATGCTGGTGATACTATTCTGCGGACTTTTCCTAAGGTACGGTTTCTCCCGGCATTATGAAGGAAGAAGCAATCTACTGAGGCTAAGAATAAAGCATCTAAGGAGAGGCGATCAACTATGAAGGACGACACAGTGATGAGGTTGCTTCGGCAAGTTAAGTCTGGTGAAGTTAGTGTCGAGGATGCCAGGGTAGCCCTTGAAGGCGCGACGCTGACCGAAGACTCATTCGCTGCAGCGGTCGATCATGGAGTCTTTAACGAAGTCAAACCCGGCACCATAGTTCGGGCCAGTCTGGCTCCATCGGGCGACTCTTGGCTAATCATACTAATCGGACTATGGGGAGTACTCTGGACTCTGTATTGGGCTGGAGCTCTGGCTTATGGTTTGTACAATCACTGGGACCAGCAGTTACTCTCATTCAATCTAGCAATGACTCTGCTTACTCTAATCATTATGGGAATTGTTTACCTAAAGTACGTACTACCTGATGTGGTAATCGTAAAGCATCGAAGGAACAAGTACATCACTGGCCATGATACAAATTCATGGAAGAAATACGAGGTCTGAATATGGCAAGGAAATTCAAATTACGACCGTTTGACTCGCAAAGCGAAGTTATCCACGAGAAGAGTAGGGCAATCGACAGGAGGGAATTCATGCGACTCTCATTCAATACGGCTGCCGGGCTAATTACCACGGCAGCGCTGGGAAGTGTGGGTTTTGCCTCATTCCTAATGGGCCAGTCTGGAGGTGGTACTTCGGACACGTCTATCAAGTTCTATGTCCCGAAAGGTTCCGATGTTTGGTATGGCAATATGGATAAACAACCCATGACTATGCAGGCTTTCATTGACGAGTCTGCAAACTCTACAACGGGGATGGTCGGTGCTGCAGGGCTATGGTCTGGATTGCCGATCATCGCAACCTACGTGCCTCACGAAGAAAACAAGAACAAACCATTGGAAGCCGACACCCCGCGATTCCAGTTTATGGATGGATACACATCTGGAGGGGCCTATGTCGGATCGGGTTTCGAGATCGAAGAAAAGGAAGAGTATGCGTCCCTCAATATTCATGATAACATGATTATCGTTTTTGCAAGGTGCCCCCACCTATGTTGCATCCCTGGTTGGCAACTAGTCAACAATGACTTCACGGCAGATAGTTGGTTGCCTGGAGGAACCGATACAAGTGGGAACAAATCATTCTGCATTTGCCACTCGAGCAGGTATGACCACACGGTAATAGAAAAGAATACTGCGAGAAACAGGTCAAATGGTCAAGAGTTTGACTTCATAGGAGTCAAGAAGACCGGTGGCCCGGCTCCATATGGGATGCCGCTGATACCATTCACAGTTAACGGGGGGACAATCGAGGCACTTCCAGACTTCATGGACTGGTACACATTCTGCGGTTAGGTGAAATTATGATACAATTCTGGTTCTTGTGGATATTCATTGCGGTCGTTGTTGTTATCGTCGCATTCACACTTAGGAGAGAGAGGGACGATATGCCTCGCAAGGATATTCTGAGAGCCGTGGAGACGAATGCTGGAAGTATGGGACTTGCCGAGAAGTTGTTTCTCTGGGCCTTCTCCTGGTTGGACACAAGATTCAGAATCCAAGATTACTGGGGGATGAGCAGAGACTCTTACTACAGTATGCACAGACAAATGCCCCTCACACATGCCGAGAAATACAAACTCAGGATAATTTGGTACTGGTACCCCCTATACTGCCTAGGTGGAATTTCCTTCATCGCTTTCATCATACTGGTAATTACTGGTACTATTCTGGGCTTCTACTATGTCCCCGGCGGGGACTTGAATTCTGATCCTACGCCAGCATATGCGTCAATGGAATTCATAATGCTGGAGTTGCCATTCGGCTACATAATCAGATCAATACACCATTGGACGACTCACTTCTTCGTGGCTGCTGTTTTCCTCCACATGTGTAGAGTATACTTTACGGGAGCGTACAGGAACCCCAGAGAACTTAACTGGTTAATCGGGGTTGCTTTGATGTTCTTCTCGATTTTCTTCGGTTACTCGGGCTATCTACTTCCATGGGACAGTCTGGCGTTTGGTGCCGCAACGATAGGGATAAACATGGCAATGGCGACACCATTGGTGGGGGAATGGGTCGCGAATGCAATGTTCGGAGGCACCACACTTACTGGACAGACTGTTGTAAGGATGTATTTCCTACACGTTTTCGTACTTCCACTAATTGTGACGGTACTGATTCTGGCACATCTTTTCATCGTCTGGGTTCAAGGTATTGCGGAGCCGCACTGAGGTGAAATAATGGGGATGATGGAAAGATTTGGGAGGATTGCTGACACATATGTCAATGAGAAGGAGCAGTTGCTTGGCGCAGAAGAAGAGCGTAAAAGAGTGCATTCCGGGCATCCATTCTGGCCCACTGAGGTCCTCAGAGATACTATCATCTTCGCAGCTATTGTCATGGTAATAGCATTCTACTCGTGGATTATTCCGCCCCCCCTTCACAATGCTGCAGACCCTTACGCACAAGCCGGATTCGTATTCCCCGATTGGTATGTTTTGTTCTCGTACGGATATCTCAGATGGGGAGAGTACCTGCCCCAATTCGACATTCCCGCTGGCCCAATAGGCGAATTCTTCGGACAACCTATTGTCTCTTGGAATGCTGGCGTGTGGGGGGCCATGATTACTGGCCTTCCAGTTGGAATACTGGCACTCCCCCCATTCATAATTGGAAAGAGGGAAAAGAGAGGGGTTGAGGATCCATGGTTTGCAACAGCGGGTGCAGTATATCTCGCCCACGTGTGGTTCATCTCCGTGTTTTCAATCAACATTTTCCTAGAGATGTATGCTCAGAATCGATCCGACTATTGTTGGTCAAGTGCACACGGGGGGTTCAATTGCGGGACACAGGCACCGTGGACTGCTGAGGTCTTCAACGCGATTCCCTGGATACTCACGGGAGTATTCATATTCACACTCCTTTATTTCTCGGTGAGGAAATTCCTGATTGGGCCAATGGGGTCAAGACTCACTCCTATCTTAGGCAGGCAGGTTGCAGTTGGTTCTCTAGTTGCTACAGTACTTTTGTGCACAATAACATGGCCAGTATACGAGAATGGTTTCTGGAACCAGCGAGGTTTGGGCACAATGGGATTCTGGGAATACCAATACGATGCAAAGATAGCTGAATTGGACGGCATCAGAGGTCAACCTGGCGATACGCTGACACATTCCGAAAAGGGACCCGTGTGGGAGGATTGGGAAGACGAGTGTCTGACTTACGAAGAGACGGACACACTATCTGTGTGGGATACGATGGAAGAAGGGACCGAACATAGCGAATGGTGCGTAATACCGGCCAAGCATTGGGTCAACTGGGGGGTATTCCAACCTACAAGAAGCAAGATTCTTGACTTCAGCGGAGCCAACGGGCATGCCGATGCCCAGACCTCCAGGAACATAGGGGCTAACGAGATAATCTACCAAGGGGCAGAGGACGGTTCTCCAATCGAAATATCAGAGTCCATCCAATTTGAGGTTGAAAACTTGGGAGTCTCGAAAGTTCCGACGGACGTAGGCTGCAACTTCAGGACCACGGTGCGTGGAGCTGGTCTGCACTCGCAGAGCCTGATTCTGACAGATGAAGCCGGAGAAACACTCTGGATGAATGAGGGAGATACCTGTGACTCCGGTACAATCTATCTAGACTCCGGAGTTTCATACACCGTTACTTTCACAACTTCGTCTGAGAGTGTTAACGATAGTGTCACAATGATTTCAGACTTCTCGGCTGTAGCTTACCAACCTCTTCTGCTTGCCGATGATGGAACTGCATTAATCCGATCCGAAATGAGCCTCAGCGACGAAGACCTTTCTACCATGTCGTTAGCAAATCCGACTTATCAGAAGAATCCTAAGAGTCTGGATGCTAAACTGATCTATTCGATGTTCATCCCTTGCCTAGGGGTTGGTGCACTAGTATTCGTGATGCTTAGGAGCATGGCACGAGGGTACGAATGGGAGATGAACAAGTGCTATGGTTGCGACCTGTGCGATGATGCTTGCCCAGTAAGGCTGTTCAATGCAGGAGACAAGTTGAATATCATCTACAATACATGGAACAACGAAGACGATGGTGTTCCACTATACTCATGCCTAACTTGCACTGCATGCACTAATGCTTGCCCGCAGTTAGTGGACTACGACTCTTATATCGACATTAGGAGGAATCTGGTCGTAGGAGGTCCTCCAGCGACAGAGATTCCGCACACCGTCCTACAGGCAGTACTTGCGGCGGAGGCAGAGGAGGATGCTGATGACTCTTTCATCCCAGTAGATGAATACCCCCTCGACTCCAGCATCGGATATTACCCCGGTTGTGTCGACTACATTGACCAAGAGATGGTTTTCAGCCATGTGAACAAAGGCAGTATGGACCTGGGAGATGCGACGACTTCTGCTTTCACAATTTTCGAAGAGATGGGAGAAGAGGTCACATACTTGGGCAGAGACTTCCTGAAGTGCTGCGGTCACGATCAGAAGTGGCAAGGCATGACTGAGGTCTTCGAGAAACTCAAAAGCTACAACCAGAAGAAACTCGGAGAAAGCGGAATCGAGACTCTAGTTACATCGTGTGCAGAATGCTTCAGGACATTTGCGCTGGACTACGAGCTAGATGACATGAAGGTAATGCACACTACCGAATTCCTAATTGAGAATGGGTTCGACATGGATTTGAAGACCAGCGACGAGGTGACCGTTACTTACCACGACCCCTGTCGTCTGGGTAGGCAGATGAACATCTACGATGAGCCACGAGATCTTGTTGGATCGGTAGAGGGCGTAAATCTCGTGGAGATGGAGCACACGGGAGAGGATGCGCTTTGTTGTGGAGTCTCTAGCATGATGTCTTGCAACGAAAACAGCAGAGCGCTAAGGGTGCAAAGGTTCGATGAGGTCAGGGCAACCGGTGCTGACATAATGCTGACATCCTGTCCGAAATGTGTGGCTCACTTCGAGTGCCTAAAGTTCGAAGGTGATCCTCGGCATGACTTCGAGATACTAGACGTAGTCAGTTTCCTAGCAAGACAAATAGAAGAGTCCCGGAACTAGAAAGTCAATCTATGAATACGAAGAGGGCCGAAACCGACGAAAGGGCAGCGTTGATCAGAACACCCCAGACTGTAGACTTGGCGAATCTGTAATCCTCGTACCCCAGTGCAACCAAATATAGGAAGAAGCCTATTAATCCCCCGCATGCAAGTGAAATCCAAGCTGCTGGGATACTGAGGTAGAATGCCATTACTAGCCATATAGCAGCACCCTGCAAGAGCCCTAGCCACACCATAGGATCGATCCACCAAGTTGATTCGGGCACGGTCATGAAATCCCGAAGGATAGGAGTCCAATGAAACTCACTATGATAAGCGTCGACTCTATGGAAAGAACGGGAGATAGTATGACCAAGGTGAGTGACGTCCTGAAGAGGAGGGCGGTGGAGCAGTCCAGAATCAGGGTTCAACTAAACTCAGTTAGAGCTGAGGAGGAAGCCCTCCTCAAGGGCGGAGAGGACACTGTGGCATGGGTCAAGGAGGAGCAATGCATCGGTTGCGATCAGTGCACAATTGTATGTGAAGACGATGCTATAGAGCTCTACGACACCCCTCTTGCAAGCCCAATAATGGAAGTAGATGTCAACAAGAAGGCAATGATACTGAGAGACCCTTGCACTGGTTGCAAGATTTGCGTCCTAGCATGTCCGACCGATGCAATCATTATGATCGATAGGTGAAGATAGATGACAGAGGAAGACCCAGTAAGATTCGGTGCGGAGTTCGGCCCTCATAGAACCAAAAGAGCCAGTGGAGTATCTCTTTCCACGTTCAAAACACTGGTGTGGGTCTCCAACTTAGGAGGTTTGATCTTATTCGCAATTGGTATGGAGTTGATGATAAGAGGCTCTTTCTGGTTCGGAATTGCATGCGTTGTAATCGGAATCGCAATAGCGCTATTCCCATCAAACTACGAGATAGTTGGAATGGAAGAGATGGTAGGAGAAGATGAGGGAAGTAGTAGTTCATGACCCCATGGGAACGCCCTTCCAAATGAGGGTGTGGAAAGAGATTAGGAAGATTCCTTTTGGAGAAACCAGGACTTACAGGGAAATAGCCGAGGCTATTGGAAGCCCCGGCTCTTACCGAGCAGTAGCGAATGCTTGTGGATCAAACCCAATTCCTATTTCAGTGCCATGCCACAGAGTAATACGTTCAGATGGAGGAGTGGGAGGATATAGTGGCCCGGGAGGATCTTCAGCGAAGAAGATTCTACTTGCAGCAGAGATGAATATCAAGAATTCTAGAAATACTTGAAGAAAATTGCGAAGGAAGCCAATGAGGCTAGAGCCCAAATGAACATGTATGTGCTCTGGCCCAATGGTGATTCCCACATCTCTGCGGATGAGTTTGTATCATTTTCCTCCATTTCCACGACCTCTGGGTATGAAATTAGGATGTAAACATGACGGGAGTAGAATCACAAGAACGGCAGAATTAGCACGAGCCCAACGAGTGGGAATAGGACCATAGTGGCATTATCGTCAATTGATTTAGTGGGTGGAAGTTCCCCCAGAACTGTTAGCGGGGCGAGCAATAATGCTGCGATTAACTCTGTTCCGAGCCAGAAATGGCAACCAAGCCAAACCAAGTATGAGACACACAATCCGGCAATTATTGCTGATCGGAGGTCTTTCTTTATCCTCTTAACTTCTCCCATCACAGGGTCGACTAGCGTCATTCCCAGGATAATTGGGGCTCCGTACTTGCCGGCTTCCATTTTGCCATTTTCACCTTCTGGGGCGATTAGTATTGCTAGTGCCACGGCAAGTGCACCCCAAGCAAGAGCTGAAATTTGAGTAGATTCATACTCCCTTTGACCAACAATCACAATACCAGTCTTTAGGCGAATGAATTCGATGACAAGGATTAGTAAGCATATGGCACTGACAAATTCCCTAGACTGCATAGAGAAAAATGACGAAATTTCCGAACCGTGAACATAGTAGAGATAAGGGATCGATGCCATTGAAACGTGAGTTATGCGTCTGAAAGCATGCCCTCCGAAACCCCCTATGGAATGCTCGACATGATCGATGAAGACGTCGTTTGATTCGTCAGTCATTTTACAACCTGCCGTGGAGAATAGATTTCATCAATGAATTTATGGCCTCTTCGATGGTTATTGAATTATTACTCAATTTCACGATAGTCTGATCAATTTCGGGATGTGAGACCAATAGCGAGTCCCATTCAGAAATTAGCATCTCCCTTGTAACAATCATATTTCTACCATCATTTGACTCACAAGACTCTATCGCATCAACTAATTTCTCGATCCCCGACCCTTCCAGGGCTGAGACGAGCAATACCTCACGTTGATCCCCGTCTGAGAGTTTCAGGGAGTTTCGTATGCCCTGAGCAGCCAGAGCGGCCCCTGGATGGTCCGACTTGTTTACAGCGATTACATCGGCCAGCTCGATAATTCCTGCCTTCTCTGCCTGGATAATATCTCCCCTGTCTGGCCCGTCGACAAGAAGAAGCCTATCGGCAAGTGCAGCTATTCGGAACTCAGACTGACCAGTTCCAACGGTTTCAATCACTATTCTAGTCCAACCACAAAGTGCTAGTGAATGGCACATGGGCCAAATTTGTGGTGAAATTCCGCCGGGATTATTTCCAGATGCTATGGACCTAACAAATACCCGCTCGCCCAGATCACTGCCTTCCATCCTAATTCGATCAGCGAGAAACGAGCCGCCGGATATTGGTGATGTGGGGTCAAGAGCTAGAATAGCGACACTCTCCCCCCTCTCGACCCAATGCTTGGCCAACCTCCCTATTAGTGTAGATTTTCCTGAACCTGGAGGGCCAGTGACCCCTAGTGTCCAAATTGAATCGGGGCGGGGGACTGTCGTTTTGTCGGACTCCGCCAACTCCGATAGAAGTCTGGACAGGCTGCGGCGGTCGCCTGACTTTGCTAATTCTAAAAGTTCTGAGATGGTACTCAATTCCAGTGCCACCCCAAATCGTCTCCGACACCGATTGGAACATTCGCTTTTTTTCTTTGGAGGGCTTCCGACAAGAATCCCAGGACCTCCGAAGTTGGAGTTCCTGGTCCAAAAACGGCCCTCACTCCAGACTTGTAGAGAAGTTCCAGATCTCGATCGGGAATAATCCCCCCTGCGAAAACGATGACATTGCCCATTTCGCCTTCCCTAAGTCCATCACATATCTTCGGAATCAATGAGTCATGAGCCCCTGAAAGTGTGGAAATTCCTAGAACTTCTGCATCTTCGTCGTTTACTATCCTTACAATATCGGAAGGAGTCTTTCTAAGCCCAGTATAGATCACATCGTGCCCTCCATCCCTTAGAGCTCTGGCAATCACCTTGGCACCGCGATCGTGCCCGTCTAAGCCCGGTTTAGCAATAACAACTCGCATGTTTCACCTAGTTGCAAATGGCGTTATGACTTCAAGCAACCGGAAGGTGAATTTGTCATCACCTTAGGAATGCTCATGGGCGGCCTGTGACCACCCGACCACATGAGTGGCAACTCCGACAAGATTGAAGACCTTAGGCGTCGGAAAGCCAAGTCTCAATCGGGAGGTGGTCAAAAAAGGGTCTCGGCACAGCACGCCAAAGGGAAAATGACTGCCAGAGAAAGGATTGAGCAAATGCTGGACTCCGATTCATTCTGTGAAGTTGATGCATTGGTAGAGCACAGATGCAGGGATTTTGATATGGATAGAAACGTAATCCCTGGCGATGGCGTGGTTTGTGGGCATGGCACGATTGATGGCAGGCTGGTCTACTGTTTCGCTCAGGACTTTACAGTCTATGGGGGTTCTCTAGGAGAAATGCACGGTTTGAAAATTTGCAAGATTCTGGATATGGCAGTAAAGACGGGTGCCCCGATAATTGGGTTGAACGACAGTGGTGGAGCTAGGATACAGGAAGGAGTTGCAAGTCTTGGCTCATATGCGGAGATTTTCTTTAGGAATGTGAGATCCAGTGGGGTAATCCCTCAAATCTCCGTAATCATGGGACCATGTGCTGGAGGAGCCGTATACTCACCTGCAATCACAGATTTTGTCATAATGGTCGAAGATACTTCGCATATGTTCATTACTGGACCGGAGGTAATCAAGACTGTAACGAATGAAGAAGTTGGTTTCGAAGAATTGGGTGGAGCTTCGACTCATGCCACGAAATCAGGCGTTACCCACTTTACGGCAAAGGACGACGAGAGTGCTTTGGAAATCGTAAGAGAATTAGTTGGACTAATTCCATCAAACAACCTACAAAAGGCACCCATTTCCGAAACAAAAGACTCGCTTGAAAGGAAATGTGACCCTCTAGACTCGTTAGTCCCAGAGGACTCATCGATTCCATACGACATGCTAGAAGTAATTGATGAAGTACTCGACAGTGGAAGTTTCTTGGAGATCCAAGACGGTTTTGCCCCAAATATTGTAATTGGGCTAGGAAGACTTGGCGGGCAGTCGATCGGAATAGTTGCTAATCAACCGATGCACTTAGCTGGATGCCTGGATATTGACGCTTCTGTGAAAGCAGCGAGATTCGTAAGGTTCTGTGATGCATTCAATATTCCACTTCTAACATTTGTCGATGTTCCCGGTTTTCTTCCTGGGGCCAGTCAGGAATGGGGAGGAATTATCCGCCATGGGGCCAAGCTACTCTATGCATTTGCCGAGGCCACAGTTCCAAAACTAACCGTAATTACAAGGAAGGCATATGGCGGGGCCTATGACGTAATGTCTTCGAAGCATATTAGAGGGGATTACAATATTGCTTGGCCTTCTGCAGAACTTGCGGTGATGGGGGCAGAGGGCGCAGTACAAATTATTCACAGGCGCAGGATTGCAAGTTCAAGAAATCCTGATCAAGAAAGAGAAAGGCTTGTGGATGATTATGAAGAGACCTTTGCGAATCCATACAAAGCTGCTGCTCTAGGATACATAGATGACGTTGTGATGCCTTCGGAAACTAGAACCTTGTTGGTTAAAGCATTGGGCGCGATTCTGGAGAAGGAGGAGCCCCGCCCCGAAAAGAAACATGGGAATATACCGTTGTGAGCATAATGGGCAAAGAAGAAAAAGATATGCGCATCATTGCGGCGGTGATTTCATCAGTACTACTAGAAAATGGAATTGGCGAATCAATAATGCCGACATCAGGACGAGATATTGGAAGTTCGTGGTCTAAATCACATAGGCGAATGTCAGTGGGGAAGTCTTCCTTGCTAAATGCAAGGTCGATGCGAGGGGCAAAGAGGTGAAAATATGTCTGAGAAGAGGAAAATCACAGTTGACGGGGAAGAGTTTGAAGTGGAGGTCAGTAGGAAAGGAGAAAGTTGGGAGATTTCTATTGGAGATAAGATCTACAATGTTGAGATTGACGAAGGAGAGAGGGGGTTTTCTAGGAGGAGTCGTGTCACGAAGAGTCTCGGGGCATCCGGTTCGGGAGTAATTTCTTCGGCAATTCCAGGCAAGATAGTGGCAATAATGACTTCAGAGGGAGATTCCGTTGAATCAGGTGCAGTGGTAATCGTCCTTGAGGCGATGAAGATGCAAAACGAGATTAAGGCCGGCATAGACGGAATCGTCAAGAGTATCATGTGTAAACCAGGAGAGAGAGTTGAAGCCAACATGCCATTAATGGAAATTACAAATTCATCGGAAGGTGAGGGTTGATGGCTAAATGTGATTCCGTAGACTGCATAAGCAAGTCGACAATTGTTAGCAGACTCTCCCCCGATGGTTTTCTTGTTTCAAGTGGAAATAAGGCATACTCGTTCAGGGAAGCGTACGAGAGATTCAACTACTGCAAAGATTGTCATGACAAGTTGATGGTTGAAGTTTGGTCCAGGGTTAGAAGTTCCGGGACAAAAAATGATGACCATGTTGCCCCGACTGCTGTTTAGAGCGGTAAATTCATTGGATATCTGACTAGTTCGAATGCATGAACAGTTACGTTAGCCATCTAGAATGCGCATATTCCGGCAAGAGATACAATGCGGGCGAGATACACACGATTTCTGAAATAGGAAAGCCGATTATTGTAAAATATGATCTTCAAAGGATATCTGCCGAAATCCCGCGCAGTTCAATAGAGAGTTCGAATGAGCCTGGATTCTGGAGATATTCTCCCCTACTTCCCGTAAGTTCGGAACAAAATAGAGTGAAACTCGGAGAGGTTGTCACCCCCATGATTTCACTTGAAAATTCGAATTCTATTTTGGGATTCGATGCTAAATCGGTTTACGTGAAGGATGAGTCTAGACTGCCGACTGGATCCTTCAAGGCAAGGGGTTTGGGAATGGCAGTTTCAATGGCAAAGGAATTGGGAGTAAGTCACCTAGCAATCCCCACTAATGGAAATGCTGGTTCTGCACTGGCCGCTTATGCAACTAGGGCAGGAATAGAATGCACCGTCCTTTGTCCAGACAACACTCCGGAGATAAATGTCAGAGAAACCCAGATGCAAGGAGCAAGTACTCACCTTGTGAATGGATTAATTGGCGAATGCGGGAAGATTATTGCAGACGGTACGGAAGAAATGGATTGGTTTGCAGTTTCAACTCTGAAGGAACCATATAGGATTGAAGGAAAGAAAACTATGGGTTTGGAACTTGCTGAGCAGATGGGTTGGAAACTCCCGGATGTCATATTCTACCCAACTGGAGGGGGAACTGGGATTATTGGAATGTGGAAGGGATTCCAAGAGTTGATTGAGCTTGGTTGGATTGATGATAAACTCCCTAGAATGATCGCCGTGCAATCCACTGGTTGCGCCCCAATAGTTAGAGCCTGGGAGGCAGGGGAGGAATTTGCTGAATATTGGGAGGATGCGGAGACGGTGTCTTCGGGAATCAGGGTTCCTTCTGCTCTTGGCGATTTCCTGATACTAGATTCAGTAAGGTCTTCAGGTGGATTCGCAATTTCCATAACCGATGATGAGACTTTGGAAATGCAACGTCAGATAGGTTTGAATGAGGGTTTACTGCTGTGCCCAGAAGGGGCTGCGACAGTAGCAGCATATCGAAACTCTGTGGAATCTGGTTTGGTTTCAACTAGTGAATCTGTAGTTCTATTCAATACTGCTACTGGGCTGAAGTATCCTATGCCAGAGGTATTTTCCAATATTGACAAGAGCAATGTGGAATATTCGATTTTTAAGACTAAATGAGCCCCAGTGCATCTTCTATCCTATTCAACTCTGGCCCAGTTGAGCCAGACCCAACAAGTGCATGAGAGTCGCTGGCACAACAACCAGCACCGACGAATGGTGATCCGAATGTCACAGTCCCGACCATTACCGAGACCCCCAATGCAGATTCGATTGCCTCTACCTCTGAGGTTTTTACATCCGGGTGGACAAGAACGCCCTGGTTGTTCGCCACCATCATGCTTCCGACAGTCCCATGGCCAGCGACCTGCGAACGGACTGTTTCGACCCCCAATACATCAGAAATCATCTCGGCTCCTGCTTCTGGTATTGTAGGGCTAACTACGGCACCTTTGTCGTTACACTCAATTAAGTTACCAGCAGCATTTACGCCACTCTCCATAATTACGACGTCTCCAAAACTAGAAAGTTCGTCCAAATCACTTTGAGTTGCGATGTCAGCTACGGCAATTCCCTTCCTGTTCCCCCTAACAAGGCTCCCCAACAAGGATGATCCCCCGATTGAAAGGCGATGAGACTCCATTCCAAAGGAGGATTCGACTTCTTCGGCTATTTCTTCTTCGAGTGAACTTGGAATGAAAAGTACGTCCCCTATCACACTAAGGTAAACGCCAACTTGGGAGTTGCCTAGAATGTCACCAGTGGAAATTGACATGGCCTGCCTCTTCAATGACTAACGTCTGCTGGTTAATTTGTGTTGCGGGGAGAGGTGAAGGAGAGTGGCACAGCGACGATCTTTCCCGTGGGCTTTCGCACCACAGTACCAGAATCGACGCAGGAGGGCTTGACTTCCGGGTT
>CETI01071857.1_pt1 | contig 18432 bp, 20 predicted proteins | sample 361441 | NCBI WGS metagenome assembly CETI01 (sample SAMEA2622478, study PRJEB7988) | marine metagenome | biome: marine biome (ENVO:00000447); feature: deep chlorophyll maximum layer (ENVO:xxxxxxxx); material: "saline water (ENVO:00002010), including plankton (ENVO:xxxxxxxx)" | depth 90 m | reverse complement strand
TGGAATAATAGAATTAATCCAACTATCAAACTAGAAATACCCAACGGCAGAAAAAAAACCAATGAACCTATAAAAATTTCTAATAACACCAAAATAACAGATGCTATAAGCCAAAAATTAGGATTTTCAATTAAATTAATCATTATTTATCTTTATCTTTTGAAAAAGTTCCCAGCAATAATTCAAGCGATCCAAGAGCTTTTGTAATATCTGATGGAACTACTAAGGTTTTTGTTTGTTCTGATGATGCTAACTCGGATAATCCATCAACCTGCCTTTTCATGATTTCAAAATTGATAGCCGGTTGTCCATCATCTTTTATAGCTTTTCCAACCACCCTTGTTTGTTCGGCGTCAGCTTCAGCTTTAACTTTAATTGCGTATGCATCTGCATCAGCAGAGACTTTTACAGCTTCAGCAGATTTTTTTGCTTCATAAAGCTGAGCATCTGCATTAAGCTCAATACTCCTTTTTTGACCTTCTGCTGTTGCAATTGTAGCTCTTCTTTCCCTTTCTGCATTGAGCTGCTGTCGCTGAGATTCTTTAGTTTGTTCGTCAACCAAAACATCAAGAATTTCTGTTCTAGTTACTTCAACTCCCCAAATCTCTGCAGCTTTTACCAACCTATCCTTTATTTCACTGTTCATTGATTCTCTAGAAGATTGAAGATCATCCAGCTCCAATTGTCCTGCTGCTGATCTTATGATAGATATTGCGGTATTTTCTATTGCCAAATCAATGTTCTTAATTCGATAAACTGATTTTGACGCATCTAAAACTCTAAAAAAAACAGTAGATACAAGACCCACCTCAACATTATCTCTTGTAATAACTGAAATTTGAAAACTAGGAAGTTGTCTCTCTAGAATATCTACTTTATGTGCAACCTTATCGACGAATGGCACAATCAAAGATAATCCTGACTCCAAAGTTTTAGTATATTTCCCAAACCTTTCAATAACATAAACTTTAGACTGTGGTACTACTTTCACGCCTAAATAAACCAATGAACCAGACAAAACCGCTAGCATTACTAAAAATATACTAAATCCCATAATTACTCCTTAAAAAACTTATATCCAAAAATCTTTTGTTACTTGATTATTTTCAAAATTGTTGCATTTGCCGTTCCGCCACCCTCACAAATTGCTTGAAGTCCATATTTAGATTCTCTTCTTTCCATTTCATGAATAAGTGTTGTCATTAGTTTTGCGCCTGTAGCGCCTAATGGATGTCCAAGTGCCATTGCTCCTCCATTTACATTGAGCTTCGACCTATCTGCCTTCAAGTCTTCAGCCCATGCAAGCGGTACAGGTGCAAATGCTTCATTCACTTCATATAAATCAATATCATCAATACTTAAATTTGCAATTTCCAGTGCTTTTATTGAGGCAGGTATTGGGCCTGTAAGCATAAATACAGGGTCATCACCAACAACTGAAATTGAAACAATCTCAGCTCTTGGATTTGCTTGAATTTTCTTTAATCCAGCATCATTACAAACCATTACAGCAGCAGCACCATCTGTAATTTGACTTGCGTTACCTGCAGTGATAACTCCACCCTCAGTTACTGGATTTAATCCAGCCAGCTTATCTAAGCTTGCATCAAACCTTATACCCTCATCTGCAGTAACCATATCATTTATTCCTTCAGCATTTCTTCCTTCAACTGGCAAAATTTCTCTATCAAAGTATTTTGATTCTGTTGCATGTGCAGCTTTCTCATGACTCTCTAGAGCAAATTTATCTAAATCCTCACGGGATAAATTCCATTTATCAGCAACAAGCTCTGCACCTGTAAATTGTGAAAAGAATACTCCAGGATATCTTTCTTTCATTCCCTCAGAGTCAAAAGGTAAACCATGTCCTGCTTCATAACCATCTTTTACCGCAGCACCAATTGGAACCATAGACATTACCTCTACTCCGCCACCGATTACAATATCTTGCGTGCCTGACATTACTGCTTGAATTGCAAAATGAATTGCCTGTTGTGATGAACCACATTGTCTATCTACAGATGTACCAGGAACTGATTCAGGATAAGACGAAGATAAAACTGCATTTCTTGCAACGTTTCCAGATTGAGCACCAACCTGATCAACACAGCCAAAAATTACGTCATCCACAAGAGCAGGATCCATATCTAACCTTGTTACAATTTCGTCTAAAACTTTTGCGCCAAGATCTGCAGGATGCCATAAACTTAGCCTGCCATCTCTTTTTCCACCTGCAGTTCTAACTGCTTCTACTATATATGCTTTTTCTACCATAAAATAATCTCTACTAATTTATAAACTAATAGAGATTATTGTATCAAAAAATTATTTGGATTTACTTGAAATATATGATGATCTTATTTCTTTAACAAGCTTATCTCTAATTTTTGTATTCTCTTTCAAGAAAATACTTGCTTTTACTTTACCTTGGCCAATACTTTCACCATCAAGTTTGTAAAAAGCACCAGATTTGTCAACCAAACCTAACTTATGACCGTAATCTAATATTTCACCTTCTTGATTGATACCTTGACCATACATAATTTGAAATTCAGCCTGTTTAAAAGGAGGTGACACTTTATTTTTAACAACTTTAACTCTGGTTTCATTGCCCATCACTTCATCTCCCTCTTTTACAGAACCTATTCTTCTAATGTCTAATCTTACAGATGAATAAAATTTAAGAGCATTACCGCCAGTTGTTGTTTCTGGGCTACCAAACATAACACCAATTTTCATTCTAATTTGATTAATGAAAACAACTGTTGCTCCTGACCTTTGAATATTACCTGTTATTTTTCTTAAAGCCTGAGACATTAAACGAGCTTGTAAACCAACATGATGATCTCCCATTTCTCCCTCAATCTCTGCTCTTGGTACTAATGCTGCTACAGAATCTATTATCACCAAATCAACATTTTTTGATTTTACAAGCATATCTGCAACTTCAAGTGCTTGTTCTCCAGTATTTGGTTGAGACAAAATAAGTTCATCAATATTTACACCAAGCTTCTCTGCATATTGAGGATCAAGAGCGTGTTCAGCATCTATAAATGCACACACACCTCCCTCTTTTTGACATTGAGCAATTATCTGAAGTGTTAATGTTGTCTTACCCGATGATTCAGGTCCATATATTTCTGTAACTCTACCCTTTGGAATTCCACCGATACCAAGAGCAATATCAAGACCCAATGATCCTGTTGATATTGAGGGAATATCTAATTTTTCTTGGTCACCCATTCTCATTACAGTAGACCCACCACCAGACTCCTTTTCAAAATGAAGATTTATGTCTTTTAGGGTATCTTTTAATGATTTACCAGAAATTTCTTTAGATTTTGACTTGGGCATAATTAACTCCTTAATTTACTGTATATTTATACAGTATAATTCATTTTTGTAATTTTTTAAATACTTTTATGTGAATTTAAATATCAGTAGGTTAAAATCACACTTCCTATAGGAATCAATTATGGCATATGTAGTAACAGAATCATGCATTAAATGTAAATACACAGACTGTGTAGAGGTTTGTCCAGTTGATTGTTTCTATGAAGGTCCTGAATTTCTCGTAATACATCCTGAGGAGTGCATTGACTGTGGTCTGTGTGAACCTGAATGCCCTATCGAGGCTATAAAAGCTGACGATGAGCTCCCCTCAGATCAAATTGAATTTATTGAAATTAATGCAAAACTTGCTGATGTTTATGAAAACATCACCGAGGCAAAAGAACCTCTTCCAGATGCAGATGAATTTAAAGATATTCAAGATAAGAAAAAATTCTTAAACATTGAAATTAACAATGATGAGTCTAATCAAAATATTACAGAAAATTCAAACACAATTCTTCTTTATGATAATGGAGAAATAGTAATCAATAACTCAAAATTTAAAATTGATGAGCTCTCAAGCACAGATAATATAATATTTGAAAATACGCTTTTAGATAACTTAAATAAAGAGAATCAGGTGTGCTTAAATGTTGAAGGAAAGGCTTATCATGAATGGGCTATGAAAATAATGGAATTTCTTCAAAAAAATCAATTTGTTGATGTTCAAATCAAAACTTTAAAATAATCAATTAACGGTTAATAAAATTCCATTAATTCCAGTTGCTAAAATTAACCCTCCAAAAAAAACCAGTATTGATTTGCCATATTTTTCATAGACTTTATTAATTAATTTAGGCATCAAAGCTAATGCTGTAAGCATACCTATACCAAAAGGTAGTAATACAGAAAAATTAAAATTTGAAATACTTTGTATTATCAATGTATATGCACCCACTGAGAGCAAAAACGCACTTCCAGAGATGCCTGGAAATAGCAAAAAAGAACATGCTGTAAAACCAAGAATTACTAATAAAAAAATTCTGGGCTCTTCACTGATATTCATATGAAAATTACTTAAATAGAAGCCAATACAAATTGCCATTAAGAGAGCCATGTAAAATCTCATACCTCTTAAAGTTATTTCCTTTTGGTAAGTATTTATTGTTAAGTATGCTCCATAAACAATCATTAAAATAGCAATAAAAACATTAAAAATATTAGTGAAGTTTTCATAAAAATAATTTATGAGAGAAGAAAATACCAAAACGCTTGAAACCATTCCTATCAAAAGAGGAATTATCAAATTGAATCCTTTAAATTTACTTAAAAAAATCATTATCCTTTCATACACTCCAAACATTAAAGCAACAGTAGCGCCAGATATGCCTGGTAATAATTCTGATATTCCAATAAAGACTCCTGCTATAAAATATCTAATTCGCTCTTTCATAGATCAACACCATCCTCAGAAATTCCTGGCAACATAGGTACAAAAGAAACATCATCAAACTCCTCTTTATGAATTTCATTTTTCTCGTTAACTGAAATCACATTAAGTTTTTGTATCTTACTCCCAACTGGAATTACTAATTTTGCATTAGGTTTAAGAGCAGATAATAAGTCATTAGGGTAGGCTCTAGGTGCAGCTGCGCATAAAATTCCATCATATTCTATATTTTTTTTCCAATCTTGATATCCATCTCCATGTTTAAAAAATACATTATTTATATTTAAATTTAATAAATTATTTTCTGACACTTCAACTAATGGTCTTATTCGCTCAATTGCATATACTTTTTCACTAAAAAAAGAAAGAATGGCTGACTGATAGCCACAGCCTGAGCCAAGTTCTAATAAATTTTCAAAGACTTTACCTCTTGAATTTGTATGAGATATCAATAATTCGGTCATTCTTGCTACTATGTAAGGCTGAGAAATTGTCTGGCCATATTGAATAGACCAAGATCTATTTTCATATGCTCTTGACCAAAGAGCTTCCTCAATAAAAATATGTCTTGGTACTTGTGACATTGCATCAAGAACTCTGAAATCTTTAATGCCCATATCCAGAAGTTTTTCTATCATATCTTCTCTAACTCTTCTAAATGTAAAACCAGAACTATTCATTTAAAATTTTTGTTATTTCTTCAAAAAAATTTACAGAATTTAAACTGTAATCTAGAACGGAAAAAGATACATATCCATTTTTAACTGCTTCAGCATCAGTCATATATTTATCTTCAAGTGGTTCGCCAGAAAGGTTATATTTGTACCTATAAGTATTTGATGATGAATCATCTATTCTTATGGGCTTTGCAGGAACATCTCTTTTTGAGAGTGCGGTTGCCAAAACACCCTTAAATTCGTTTTGATTGATATCTGGGAAATTAATATTTATCACTTTTCCAGACAACATATTAGATAAAACTATATTTTCAATTAACTCAACAGATTTTTTAGAGATAAAATCTATATCTTTCGCTGCATAGGACGCAACTGAAATTGCAATTGGTGGATACTTAAGATTTCTTCCACCGATGGCCGCACCTACAGTTCCTGAATATAAAACATCGTTTCCAATATTTGCACCATGATTAATACCCGAAATAACGATATCAAATTCAAAATCAAAAATGCTCAAAAGACCCAAATAACTACAATCAGCAGGTGTTCCGTCGACAGCATAAATCCTTTCATCTAGTTTGATAACCTCTATTTCATTTAAATATGAAATCGCGGCACTCATTCCACTACAATTATTTTTAGGTGCCACTATCCAAACTTCATGATTAACAGACAATTCTTTAAATATACTCTTTATATTTTCTGCATCATAACCATCATCATTTGTAAGGAGTATTCTCATATTTTTTCTTTTAAATTAACAATACTTTGAACAGCTATTGCTTTGTTTTGACCGATAATCCCAATTTGCTCAGATGTCGTTGCTTTAAGACCAATATCTTCCACTGGTATTTTCAATATTTCAGACAATTTAAGTAAAATTTGTTCTCTAAAAGGACTAATTTTAGGATACTCGCAAATAATAGTAGTATCGATATTAAATATCTCTAGATTCATTTTATCAAGAACATTCAAACAATAATCAATTATTTTTTGACTATCTAAATTTTTATTTTTTTCATCTTGATCAGAAAAAAATAATCCTATATCACCACTACCTGTGGCTCCAAGAATCGAGTCTGCTATTGAATGAAGCAAAACATCACCATCAGAATGAGCATCTATACTGTAATTGCAGTCAATTTTGAAACCTCCAAGTATTATTCCGCTTCCATCTTGATATTTATGTAAATCAAATCCAATGCCACTTCTATTTAAAAAGCTATTTAACAATTCAAGATCATCTTTTTCAGTTATTTTGATATTTGATCTTTTTCCTCTTACTTTTGAAAGAGGCAGCTTTGCATATTCAATTGCATAAGATTCGTCAGGACATTTAACTTTATCTTCTAAACATTTTTCTAATGACTTACGAAGATCTTTCAGTTTGCATATTTGAGGAGTCTGAACTAAAAAAAAATTATTCTTATCTTTGGTTGTAATATCATTTTCTCCAACAAACTTAATTGAGTCATAAACTGGAATATACAAAAAAGAACAACTTGCATTAGTATTCAAGATATCTTTATATAGTTTAATGAAATCCTGTTCTGAAATATTTGGTCTTGCTGCATCGTGAGTTATTACAAACTCATAATCTTTGTTAATAAGATCTATAGCATTTTTAATAGATTCTTGTCTTGAACTACCTCCAAAAACATATTCAACTTTCTTAGACTTATGAAAATTCTGTTTTTTTATAAATTCGTCATCTTCAGAGATAGCTATAATCACTTTTCCTACATATCTTGATGCTATAAAAGTATTTACAGATTTCTCAATAACTGTTTTACCATTTAATTGCTGATATTGTTTTGGTATGTCGCCTTCAAACCTTTCTCCAGAGCCGGCAGCTGCAATTATTACCAATAAACTGTTATCTTTCATCTTCTTCAACTTTATCTTCTTTAAAAATTATAAATTCTTCGTCGGGATAAGTTAGATTTAATTTTTCTCTTGCAAAATTTTCAACGTGATCATTTGAATTTTGCGAATTTTTAATTTCAAATTCTAAAATTTCATTTTCTTTTTTTAAAGTATCATTTTTTTGCAATTGAATTTCATTTCCTTTGATTAAATCATTTCTTTTTGTATAGCTGTTTTCGCCAAACAAAATACTTTTAGAAATCAAAAAAATAAAACCAATTAAAAGAGAAAATATTAAGTAATATATTTTATTCATGAAGCAAAATATCAATACTCTCTTCTTCTATCCAAAGCAATCTATTATATTTTGCAACTCTGTCTGATCTGCATGGAGCGCCTGTCTTAATCTGACCAGATCCCAGGCCAACAGCAAGATCTGAAATTGTAGTGTCCTCTGTTTCGCCCGATCTGTGCGAAATTATAGTTTTATAATTATTTTCATTTGCACAAGAAATAGTTTTAATTGTCTCAGATATTGTTCCTACTTGATTAAACTTAATTAAAATTGAATTTGCTATCCCATTTTCAATACCCTTTTGCAAGAACTTATTATTAGTTACAAATAGATCATCCCCAACAAGTTGGCATTTATCTCCAATAAGTTCTGTAAGTATTTTCCATCCCTCTATATCATTTTCATCCATACCATCTTCAATCGAAACAATAGGATATCTTGAAACAAGGTCTTCTAAATAATTTGCGAATTCATAAGAAGAAAATGTCTTATTTTCTCCAATTAATTCGTAATCGTTACCATTATAAAATTCACTAGATGCGCAATCTAAAGCTAGATTTACATCCAAACCTGGTTTTAGGTTTGACACTTCAATAGCTTCAATTATTAATTTTAATGCTTCTTCATTTGACTTCAAAGAAGGTGCAAAACCGCCTTCATCTCCAACAGCTGATGAATATTTCTTACCTATAAGAATACTTTTAAGATTTTGATAAATTTCAGTTGACCATTTCATTATTTGGGAAAAATTTTTAGCTCTAGTTGGAATTATCATGAATTCTTGAATATCAACATTATTGTCAGCATGTTCACCTCCATTAAGAATATTGAACATTGGCATAGGTATAGTTTTTTTACATTCATTTCCAGAAATATCTTTATATATTTGCGAGAAATGCTCATAAAGAGGTATCTGTTTTGTTTTTGAAGCAACAATTGCTGCAGCAAGAGAAACTGCTAATATTGCATTAGCTCCAATCTTTGATTTATCAAATGTTCCATCGCAGGATATTAGGATATTATCAATATCAATTTGATTGCATGGGTTTTTTCCAATTACAAGGGGTCCTAAAACATTATTTATATTATCAATAGCCTTTGAAACGCCTTTACCATTATATTCATTATTTTCATCTCTAAGTTCAAGTGCTTCTTTTGAACCAGTTGATGCTCCACTAGGAGCCATCGATATGGCACTTACACCATTCTCTAAAATAATTTTACAAGAAACAGTTGGTATTCCTCTTGAATCAAAAATTTGCATACCGTGAACTTTTGCTATTTTTGACATAAATTATTTAATATCTATATCGTTTTGATTCTTAACAAAATCATCTAATTCTTTGATTTGTTTGAGAAAATCTTCTAAAACACCCAATGGTAATGCACAAGGACCATCACATTTTGCCTCATCAGGATTTGGATGGGCTTCTAAAAAAAGCCCCGCGATCGATTGAGATATTCCAGCTTTTGCTAAGCTAAGAACAAATTCTCTCCTTCCGCCAGTTGCACTTCCAAGACCTCCTGGTAGTTGAAGTGAGTGAGTCACGTCAAAAATCACAGGTGTACCAATTTTTTTAAGAATTTGAAAATTTAAAGTATCTACAACAAGATTATTGTATCCATATGAATTACCTCTTTCACAAAGAATAATTTTTTTGTTGCCCATTGAAGTACATTTCTCTACAACATTTTCCATCTCAGGCGCTGAAAGAAACTGCGGTTTTTTAAATTGTATTATTGAATTTGTTTTTGCTGCAGCAGATACTAAGTCAGTTTGTCTAGCCAAAAAAGCTGGAATCTGAATAATCTCACAAACCTCACTTACCGGTTGAGCTTGATGAACCTCATGTATATCTGTAATTACAGGAATATCAAACATGTTTGATACTTCTTGAAGTATTTTTAATCCTTCATCAAGACCAGGACCTCTAAATGAATTTACAGAGCTTCTATTTGCCTTATCAAATGATCCTTTGAATATGTAATTTATATTGTACTTTTCTGAAGCCTCTTTAAACTTTTCTGCAACATGCAAAGCAAGATCTCTTGATTCTAGGACATTCATACCTCCCATCAGAGTCATTGTCTTTGAATTATCTATAATAAAATTTCTTAATTTCATAATTAATTATTTTGTTAGAGTACTTTTGATGTAGCTATTAAAAATTGGGTGGCCATCTCTGGGATTCGATGTAAATTCAGGATGAAATTGACATGCAAGAAACCATTTATGTTTTGGAATTTCTATCATTTCTACTAAATTTCCATCTACTGAAGTTCCAACAATATCTAGGCCTGCTTCTCTCATTTTATTTTTATACTTTGGATTAACTTCATATCGATGTCTATGTCTTTCTACAATTTCAAGTTTTTTATACATTTTATACGAATTTGATTTTTTCTTCAGTTTACATACCTGTCCGCCAAGCCTCATTGTTCCTCCAAGATCAGAATCCTTATCCCTTTTTTCTTTCTTACCAGATATATCATTCCACTCAGTAATAAGACCTATAACTGGATATTTTGTATTTTGATCAAACTCAGTACTATTAGCGCCTTTCAATTTAAGGACATTTCTAGCATATTCGATAATTGCAACCTGCATACCTAGGCATATTCCTAAATAAGGAATATTGTTCATTCTTGCGTATTTGCAAGCCAAAATCATGCCCTCAATACCTCTTTCTCCAAAACCACCAGGAACTAAAATTGCATCAGAGTTTCTTAAAGTTTTACGAATATTTTTTGATGTTAGACTTTCAGCCTCAACAAAATTTATATTAACCTTGGTTTTATTCTTAATTCCTGCATGCTCTAAAGCTTCATTAATTGATTTATAAGAATCCTTAAGTTCAGTATATTTACCAACAAAAGAAACTATCACCTCTTTTTCAGGAAGTAATTTAGCCTTTACAACTCTTCTCCAGTCATTTAACTGAGCTTTTTTAGTGATTATGTTTAATTTTTTTAATATTGTTTTATCAACCATTTGGCTATGTAGAAGGAGAGGTACTGAATAAACAGTTTCAACATCATGCATAGAAATCACACTTTCATTTGGTACTGAACAAAAAAGTGCTATTTTATTTTTTTCATCTTTAGGTAGCTCTTGATCTGATCTACAAATTAATACATCTGGACTAATCCCCAAAGATCTTAATTCTTTAACTGAATGTTGTGTAGGTTTTGTTTTTAGTTCGCCAGAAGCATTGATATATGGAACAAGTGTTAAATGAACAAAAGCCCAAGATGAACTTGGAAGCTCAAGCGCCATTTGTCTCAGAGCTTCTACAAAAGGTTGGCTTTCAATATCACCAACAGTTCCGCCCACTTCAACTATTGCGATATCTTTATTTTGACCGCCCTCTTTTATTCTTTTTTTTATTTCATTTGTGATATGAGGAATAACCTGAACTGTACCACCAAGATAATCGCCCTTTCTTTCATTTCTAATAACTGTTTCATAGACCTTACCAGCTGTAAAATTATTCTTTTTGGAAGCTTGGAATCTTACAAATCTTTCATAATGACCAAGATCAAGGTCAGTCTCAGTTCCATCATTAGTTACAAAAACTTCACCATGCTGAAAAGGACTCATGGTTCCAGGATCAACATTTATATATGGATCAACTTTGATTAAAGAAACAGATAGGCCTCTAGATTCAAGAAGAGCACCAATTGAAGCTGCTGCAATACCCTTTCCAAGCGAGGAAACAACTCCGCCTGTAATGAATATATACTTAGTTTGGGCCATCATTAAACTCAATCATGATGGGATATTAGAATAACAGATTAATTCCTGCTTTTATATACTTTTTTCACTCTAGACTTAATATTGGTCATAAAATAATACGTAATTAATTCATTAGATTTTGCAATATTTGAAATTGGTAATTTGGGTGAGAAAAATTCACACCAATCACCAACACTGCAATTAAAGATAGATGTTACATCAATAGTGGTTAAATCCATGCTGACTTTCCCAAAAACACTAGCAATCTGATCATTTATCATTACTGCGGTTCCATCCTTTATAGTAACTGGTAATCCATCAGCATAACCCAAATAAATTGAAGCTATTTTCATATCTTTTTCAGCAATTGCTCTTCCGTCATAACCAACCTTTTCACCTTTCTTAATTTCTCTCAGATTAATTATTGGTGATCTTAATGTCATAGCAGTTTTCAATTTTTCATCCTTTAAATAACCGCCATATATACCAATACCACATCTTACCCAGTCAAATGAATGCTCTGGGAAGTTCAAAATACATCCAGTATTGGCAATGCTTTTTTTAACATCTTTATGCAAAGCTTTTGATAAATCGTTAAACAATTTAAATTGTCTTTTATTAGTAGGATTATTTTTTTCATTTGACGATGCTAAATGACTCATCAATGTGAATTTTTTATTTTGAAGATTTTCATCATATATTTTCATAAAATCATCTATTTCAAATCCCAGTCTATTCATTCCAGTATTAATCTTAAACCAAAATCTTTCATAAGATTCTTCGTTTTTAACAATTTTAAACTGGGATAAATTATGAATCACTAAGTCAAATTCTTTTTTTCTAGATAGAACGAAGTCTTCATGAGAATATATTCCCTGCATTAATAGTATTTTTTTATTTGAGTGTTTTCTAATCTCCAATGCTTCTTCAAGTCTTACAACACCAAAACCATCAACAATATCATCTATATCATTAACAATATTTGTTAAATTATGGCCATATGCATCTGATTTGATCACAGCTAGAAATTTAGAATCTTGGGATAACCTTTTTTTAAGTGATATTATATTTTCTCTTAAAATATTTCCATCAATTAATAGTTCAGAGTTTATTGAGGTCATTCACTCAAAGTTTCGTAAAAGCCATCATTAGAAAAGTTTTCAAACCTTGTAAATTCTTTTAGGAATGTTAAGTTAACAACACCTGTCGGACCATTTCTTTGTTTTCCAATAATAATTTCTGCTTTGTTTCCTTCAACAGAATCCTCATTGTAAACTTCATCCCTGTAAATAAATAAAATTACATCTGCATCTTGCTCGATTGCACCAGAATCCCTCAAGTCAGCCATCATTGGTCTTTTATTTGGTCTTTGCTCAACCCCTCTATTAAGCTGAGAAAGTGCGATCACAGGAACTCCCAACTCTTTAGCTAAAGATTTAAGAGATCTTGAAATTTCAGAAATTTGATTAACTCTGTTTTCAGTTGAAAGTGGCAATTGCATCAATTGAAGATAATCGACAACTATTAAAGATAATCCATTTTTTAATTGCCTGGCGAGTCTTCTTGCTTTTGCTCTTAACTCCATTGGAGACAAAATTGAACTATCCTCAATGAACATCGGTAAGTCTTGTATTCTTTTACTTTCTCTAAATAAATTTTGTAATTCGTCATCTTTTAACATACCTGAACGTACATTTTGTTGATTCATTTTACTTACACTTGATAAAAGCCTAGTTGTTAAGGATTCTGCAGGCATTTCAAGACTAAAGATCAAAACAGCGCCTTCATTTTGTTTATCTAATAAAATATTTTCTGCAATATTCATTGCAAAAGAAGTTTTTCCCATACTTGGTCTTCCTGCAACAACAATAAGATCGCCTTTTTGAAGACCTTGAAGTTTTTTATCTAAATCTTTAAAACCAGTAGAGGTGCCTAAAAGACCTCCAGATTTATTTGATAATTCATACATTCTGTCTAAGGCAGCTGGAACAAGTTTATCTAATTTTTTTAAATTATCATCACCATGGCTTGCTTCCTCATTCAAAGCAAAAATCATACTTTCAGCTTTATCTAATAATGCTGCGCCATTTTGACCCTGAGGATTTCGAATTAAATCAGAAATATCAGAATTAGTTTTCATTAGCTTTCTAACAATTGATCTTTGTTTGATAATTTCAGAGTAGGCTTCTAAGTTTGCTGCTGATGGAGTTGAGGTTGCCAGCTCTACAAGATAATCTTTACCTCCAATTTCAGATAATGCATTTTTATTATCAAGTTTTTCAGAGACTGTTAATGGATCTAATGGTTTATTCTCATCTATTAGATCGGTCATAGTTTGAAAAATTATTCGATGATTTTTATCATCAAAATCATTTTCTTTAATTATCTGTATAACTGTATCAAATCTGCTAGTTTCTAGCATAAGTCCGCCAAGAACGGCTCTTTCAGCATCTCTAACTTGCTCATTATGAAAAATATTTAAATCTGACATCGGAATATGATTTTTACATCATATTTCAAAATATACAACTACTCTGGTAATACTTTTACTAAAACTTCAACATTCACTTCAGGATGAACACTTATAACAATATTATGATCACCTGTTTCTTTGATTGGGCCATCTGGTAGTTGAACCTCACTTTTATCAATATGGATATTTTTATCTACAAATGCATCTGAAATTTCTCTTGTGCCAACTGAACCATATAAAGCACCTTCCTCAGTAACTGGAACAAAAATTTCGCATACAGTTCCATCTATCTCTTGCCCCCTAGATTGTGCCTTGGTAAGAGCATCAGCAGACATTGCGGCTAATTCATCTTTTCTTGCTTCAACTTCTGAGATATTTTTCTTGCTTGCAAAAGCTGCTTTCTTTTGAGGTATAAGAAAGTTTCTTGCATAACCAGAGTTTACCTCTACTATGTCTCCAATTTCACCAAGTTTTTGTATCTTATCAAGTAATATAATTTTCATAATCTATTTATGCATGTCTGTGTAAGGTATTAATGCTAAATATCTAGCTATTTTTATATACCTTGTAATCTTTCGCTGATTTGATGCAGAAACACCTGTTACCCTTGCTGGGATAATTTTTCCAGTTTCTGTAATAAATTGTTTTAACAGATCAACATTTTTATAATCAAATTTCTTAGGTAAGTTATATTTACTCATTATCTGTATCCTCGACTGGTTTCTCTGATTTAGAATCTTCTTTTGATTCATCGGCATTTACATCGTCTTGCTCTTCATCTTGAGGTTTATTAACTTGATTTTCCTTATCATCTTCTTGGTCATTTTTATTATTTTTTGAATCTATGAAAAGCTGAGAATCATCAACGTTATGGTTTTTAACTTTTATAAAAAGATGTCTTATGATTGACTCATCATATTTAATTTTATTTTCAATATCTATAAGTTTTGTAGGATCACCTTCTAAATTAAAAATTATATAGTGACCTTTGTTATGATTATTTATTGAGTAAGAGAGCTGTCGCCTGCCTATGTCTTCAAATTTTTTGATATTGAAGGAGTTTTCTTTTAGTAACTTTTCAAAACCCTTTATAAAATTGTCTGCTTTGGATGACAGATTAGGATTTAATATTATTACTGCTTCGTATTTTTTCATTTTTATCCTTATGGTTATAGATTTTTACTTTATGCAAAAACCCAAGGAATTGGCATTCTAATTGAATTAAAATTTATAATCAATACTCGCTTTTTACAATTCGAAGAAGTTTTGAAAGGAACCCTTGATTCTGTTCTGACAACATTTCTTCGTTGATTTGTTTAAAACCATATTCGATAAGGCCTATAGATGTGGCATATATTGGATTTTGTAAAATTGTCTCCATACCCTTAAAGGATAAAGGCACGCCCAATCTAACAGATGTTTGAAAAACTGATTCTGCAAGCTCAACAACTCCTTCCATTTTTGATGTTCCACCAGTTAATACGATACCAGCAGTAATTTTTTCTTGATAATCGTTTCTGTGAATTTCAGCTTTAACTAGATCAAAGAATTCTGTATAACGAGGTTGGATAATATCAGCTAATGCAGGTCTTGATAGTTCAACGGGAGGTCTTCCACCAACTCCTTGAACCTCAATAGTTTCATCTTTTCTAGTAAATTGCGATAGCGCGCAACCATGTTTTTGCTTAATTTCCTCTGCTTGTGGGGTTGGAGTTCTTAGAGCTTGTGCTATATCACTTGTTACTTGATCTCCTGCGATTGGTAATACTCCAGTAAATTGAATTGCACCAGATTTAAAAATAGCTATGTCAGTCGTGCCACCTCCTATATCAACCAAACAAACTCCAAGATCTTTTTCATCATCAGATAATATTGAATATGAACTAGCCAATTGTTCTAAAACAAAACGTTCAACTTTTAGACCACAGTTTCTGACACATTTTTCTATATTTTTCATTGCGCTTTCAGCACATGTTACTAAATGTACTTTTGATTCAAGCCTTACTCCAGACATGCCTAGAGGATCTAGGCTAACTTCTTGACCATCTATTACATATTTTTGTGGAATTACATGAAGAACTCTTTGATCCGATGGTATAGCCATAGCTTGAGCTGATTCATTAACTTTTTCTAAATCCCAATTAGAAACTTCATTATCTTTAATTCCATGAGTGCCATGAGAGTTTAAACTTTTAACGTGATTTCCTGCAATTCCAACAAAAACATTCTTTATTTTTTCTTCAATCATTGATTGTGCTTGTTCTACAGCCTTTTTTATAGCGTCAGTCGTTGCATCAATATTTACTACTATTCCTCTTTTTAATCCGCTGGAAGGATATGAGCCCAAGGCAACTATTTCAAGTTCATTTTTGTCATTATACTTTCCAACAATACAAACAACCTTGGATGTTCCAATATCTAGTCCAACTATCAAATTTGAATTTTTTGAATTACTTGCCATATTTTAATGCAACTCCATTTTTATACCTTATATCTATGATACTAGGATTTTTTCTAATCTCGAACAAATAATTCATTGTATCTTCAAAATTTCGTAACTTTTTTTCAGTAATCTCTTTTCCAAACCTTATCAAAGAGTTTTCTATTCTTACATCCCAACCATTTACGAAGCTATATTTTATACTTTGTACTTTTGTGATTTTCTCAACTCTAGTAATGATATCTAATATTTGTTCTACAAATTCAACCGGAGCATCAACAGAAACTATATCTTTATATGATTGATCAAACTTAAATTTATATAAATCTTCATCATAAAAAAATTGATTATTTAAAACAAATATTGGTTCTCTATTCTCTATGTTGATAAAAATTTTATTTTGAAATGGTTTTTGGATTATGGAATAATTTTTGATCCAATCTTGAGAGCGTATCACATTTTCAATTTGTCTTTTTGAGTTTGCTGTCTTTAGAATTGAAATTAATAATTGTTGGCTTTCTAACTCAAATCCAGATTCAAAATTGATTTTAATTTCATATTCTGCAACTAAATTTGGAGATATTAAGATAAATATTATTAGAAATAGTTTTTTATAAAGATGCATCTATAATTTTTTTTACAACCTCATCATAAGTAAAGCCTAATAAACTACCTGATTTTGGTACATTGCTATGGCTTGTCATTCCAGGAACTGTATTAATTTCTATTACATAAAAATTACCTTTTTTATCTTGAATCAAATCAACTCTTGCCCATGCTTTGCAATTCAGCGCTTCAAATGCTTCTAGAGATATTGATTTAATCTCGGCTAATTCACTTTGTGTTAATTTCGCTTCAACGTGCAAGGTCTCATCTGAAATATATTTTGCATCATAATCGTAAAATTCATTATTTGTAATTATTTCGATAGGCGGGAAACATTCTTTATTAATTATGGTGACGGTCAGCTCTCTTCCTTCAATATATTCCTCAAATAAAAAACCTCTTTTACGATTAGTACATTTTTTGTAAGCATTTTTAAGGCTTTCTTCATCGCTAATTTTAAAAATATCAATACTAGACCCATCTTCGTCAGGTTTTAAAAATAAATAATTGAAGGGTCTAAAACGATCAAATGTTGATGTGCTTAAATTAAAATTTGCTACTTTGAGAGAAAACTCAGAAATATCTAGTGAAACAGGAGTATTTATATTATTTTCTCTTAATATTTTTTTTGTGACTTTTTTATTCCATGTTTTCCTACAAGCTTCAGGGCCTGATCCTGTATATAAAATATTTAAATCTTCTAAATCTTTTTGAAGTTTACCACCCTCTCCTTCAAAGCCATGTAGAGCAATAAATACAAAATCGTATGTCTTCAATTCATCCAAATTTATAAGATTTTTAAAATCAATTAAATCCGATTTGTAGCCTAAATTGCATATCGCATTATGAACACCCTCACCACTTTGTATTGATATTTCTCTTTCAGATGATGAACCTCCGCAAAGAACTGCTATTTTATTTACTTTATCCATTTATTTTTTATTGATTCACAGACCTTTGAAACACTGCCAGCACCTTGAGTTACTAAAATATCAAAATTTTCAATCTTATCGATAATTAAATCATTAACATCATCATGACTTTTAAGATAAGTTACATTTTTATGTCCTTCTTGTTTGATTGTTTCCGCAATTGTTTTTGAATGGATTCCTCTTATAGGTTTTTCACTTGCCGAATATATATCAAGCAATATTAATAAATCTGTTTTGTTGAGCACCCTTACAAAATCATCAAATAATTGTGCAGTTCTGGAAAATCTGTGAGGTTGAAAAATCATACAAACTTTTTTATTTGGATATTCTTCCTTGTATGCATTTATGTTTGACTCAATTTCAAGAGGATGATGACCGTAGTCGTCAATCAGAGTGACTTCTTTTTGATTTATAATTAAATCATGTTTTTCATAACGTCTTCCAACCCCTGAAAACTCTTGGATTCCACCTTTAATTGCCCCTATTGGAATTCCTTCTTCCATAGAAACTGCAATTGCTGCTGCAGCATTAAAAACATTATGCTTGCCAGGTAGATTAAGTTTAAATTTATGATTTTTATTGTTTTTCTTATCAAAAATTTCAAAGCTTTGCTTACCTTTTTTC
>CETI01024636.1_pt1 | contig 18504 bp, 20 predicted proteins | sample 361441 | NCBI WGS metagenome assembly CETI01 (sample SAMEA2622478, study PRJEB7988) | marine metagenome | biome: marine biome (ENVO:00000447); feature: deep chlorophyll maximum layer (ENVO:xxxxxxxx); material: "saline water (ENVO:00002010), including plankton (ENVO:xxxxxxxx)" | depth 90 m | reverse complement strand
CTTGCGACGTGTTCATGCGCTTGACTGTAGGAGATGCGTTCATTTCCGTACACTAGATAATCTGCGTTGCCGAATCTCAGACTTGATAGCCAAAATTCCCTAAGAGTCGCTGGTTGATTCTTGTAACAAAGAAGGTCTAATCCCCTTACATTTACTTTCACCAATTCAAACTGAGAACCCTCCGAGGTGAGTTCTTCCCATGCTTGGGCCAATTCTTTGTACACGTCTCCCCCACAATTAGTGAATGACTTCTAGGGTAGATTAAATTTGTAACTGCTCATAACTGTCAAGATAGTAACTTTGAAAATACCGAAAAAGAAAATTATTTACCTTATTGGTCTAGAATGAAACCGGTCAACTTGCAAGGAGTGGTCATGGGAACTGAAGAGAATCAAGAACTTAACGCACGCGAAGAATGGGAGAAAGAGTACCAGAAAGCCTCATTGCGAGACTCAAATTTTGAGACTATGTCAGGGGTACCGGTTGAACCTGTCTATGGAGATGATTTGTTTCCCGGCCAATATCCTTACACACGAGGAATTTACCCATCCATGTATAGATCGCGCCTATGGACCATGCGAATGTTTGCTGGCTTCGGGACAGCTGAAGATACGAATTTGAGGTTCAAAGAACTGCTTCGAAATGGCGGAACTGGACTATCAACTGCTTTTGATATGCCGACCCTCATGGGTCGTGATTCCGACAGCGAATGGTCTCTGGGTGAAGTCGGACGAGCTGGAGTAGCAGTAGACACGCTCTCAGATATGGAAGATCTATTTGCTGATATCGATTTATCCCAAGTTTCTACCTCTATGACAATAAATGGTCCTGCAGCAACACTTCTAGCTATGTACGTTGCTGTCGCCGAACAAACTGGAGTCGAACCTCACCAACTTGCTGGAACAATCCAAAATGACATCCTCAAGGAATATCAGGCACAGAAAGAATATATTTACCCACCTCGCCCCTCAATGCGTATCGTTACGGACATGGTCAAATACACCACAGCCGAAATGCCAAAATGGCATCCCATCTCAATTTCTGGCTATCACATTAGAGAAGCGGGAAGCACGGCGGCACAAGAACTAGCATTTACATTAGCAAACGGGTTCTCCTACGTAGAAGCTGCTATCGCTGCTGGGCAAAACGTTAACGAGTTTGGGAAGCGCCTCAGTTTCTTCTTTAACAGCCATAGCGATTTCTTTGAAGAAATCGGCAAATTCCGAGCAGCGCGACGGATTTGGGCACGTTGGATGAAAGAACGCTATGGAGCAACGGACGAAAAGGCTATGCTTTGTAGGTTCCACACACAAACTGCGGGTGTCTCTCTGACAGCGCAACAGCCCGAAATTAATATAGCCAGAGTTGGAATACAGGCACTTGCCGCTGCTTTAGGGGGCACCCAATCACTTCATACAGATAGCTTTGACGAAGCATTAGCGCTGCCAACAGAAGATGCGGCTCGGATAGCGCTGAGAACACAGCAAATTGTCGCTCATGAAACTGGAGTGGTAAATGTAGCCGACCCACTGGGGGGCTCACCCTACGTTGAATGGATGACTGATGAAATGGAGAGACAAGCTGAAGCCATATTCGCTCACCTTGATGATCTAGGAAATGGATCAATTCTTGAAGGGACATTCAATGGGATTGAAAACGGATATTTCGTTGGCGAAATCGCAGATGCAGCTTACAGGTTTGAACGTGAAGTGAACTCAGGAAGACGCATTATTGTTGGAGTAAATGAATTTACCGATGGTGATAATCCTGAGGACAGAAACCTCTTACGAATTGGTGCCGAGACTGAGGAATATCAGCTTAAGAGACTAAATGATGTCAAAACAAAAAGAAATCAAGAACACGTCAATAGTGCCCTCTCCGAAATAACTGCGGTGGCTTCAGACCCAACGCGCAATTTAATGCCTGCGATTATTGCAGCAGTAAAAACCTACGCCACCGAAGAAGAAATTGCCAACGCTATGGAAGTGGTTTTCGGAACATACGTTGAGAAGGCAATAGTTTAATAAAAACGAAAGTGAAGGAGATCAAACATGGGTGACCATCAACAAAGGGTGATTTTAGCTAAATTAGGCTTAGATGGTCACGACCGCGGCATTAAAGTAGTAGCACGAATTTTACGTGATGCGGGCATGGAAGTTATCTATTTAGGTTTGCGTCAGACAACTGCAAGTATTATCGCAGCTGCAGAAGAAGAAGATGCAGATGCCATCGGTCTCTCAATGCATAACGCTGGCCACTTGACACTTGGACCCAAAATGGCGGAGGCGCTATCAGCGGCTGGACTAGATATCCCTTTAATCATCGGCGGAATCGTACCTGACGAGGACGTTGAGGAATTAATGAATGCTGGCATTGCTGCTGTTTTAGGGCCGGGCGCATCTGCAGAAGAAGTAGTAGCTACAGTTCAGGATGCAATTTCTGCACGTGATAAAGCGTGACTTCATCAAGCGATTTAGCAACAGATCTCTTCAAGAGTGCAGTCAAAGGAGAGCGACGTAGCCTAGGAAAACTCCTGACAGCTATCGAACGTGGCGGAGATCAAGCTGAAATTATTGCAGGCCTAGCGCATCAGGTATCAGGGAATACCCATGTGGTGGGAATCACTGGAGCACCAGGTTCTGGGAAATCAACTCTGACAGGTAGACTCTTAAAACTGTTCTCAGAAGCTGGCGATAAATTAGCTGTTCTAGCTGTTGACCCCTCTTCTCCACTCACCGGGGGAGCTATCCTTGGAGATCGGATACGAATGGATGATCTTGCAGGCGAGGAATCCTTCATTCGTTCCATGGCTACTCGTGGCCACTCCGGAGGACTTGCATTAGCTGTTCCAGCAGCTATTCAGCTCTTTGACGCCGTTGGGTATGAACCTGTAATCATCGAAACTGTGGGAGTTGGTCAGGTAGAAGTTGATGTTGCGGGTGCAGCAGATACTACGGTCGTTGTCGTTACACCAGGGATGGGGGACGCTGTACAGGCAAATAAGGCAGGCCTTCTTGAAGTTGCAGATATTTTTGTCGTTAATAAATCAGATCGGCCGGGGGCTAGCGACGCAAGGCGAGATTTGGAGTTGATGTTGGACTTAGGGCATGTTTCAGGGCTTGAGCAAATGACTGGTTACAGGCCTCCGATCATTATGGCAAATTCACTTGATGGCACAGGCGCTGATGAAGTTCTTGATGCCATTAAATCACATGCAGAATATCTTCGTAATTCTGGGAAAATACATATTCGCCGAAAGGAACGCCTAGTAATGGAAATCCAAAACAGAATCGAATTGCTGGTTGAGTCAACAGCGAGTGGCATCCTTGAATCTGAATTAGGAGCTAGCTCCATCACAAAAGTTTTAGATAGGAAAATCTCGCCAGCTGAAGCAGCGAAATCTATTGTTGGTTCAATTATCTCCAGCGAATAACCATCATTGATTGACAGGCACCGCTCGCCCACCTGACCGCACCACGACAGTTACACTCTCACCTTGGGGGAATTTCAAACGTACCTTTTTGTGATTGAGGCCCCATACCAAATAGTCGGAGCCACGTATCTGCCCAACCCAGTCAACATTTTCCTGTGGTTTAGGTTCTTCTAGAGCTAAGGTAAGAAATCCTAGAAAGTGAGCCTGATCATATACCTTTACCTGATGAACAGAACCGAAACCATATTGAATAGCCATATACGTAGCTTACGTTTAAAACTGTTGATCGTTTCACAAACCTTGGTCAACTACTACAAATCGCTAAGCTGAAATAATTATCTAAAACAAGTTGGGTATATCGAGGTCTGCATAGCATCATATAAGAAGAGCAGAATCTAGAAGAAAGATAGCGATGAGCGAATATTCTCCACCTCTTGACGATATGAAATTTGCACTCAGGGAGGTTGTTGATGTTGAGTCTTTGTCTGAATTGCCGGCATTTAATGAAGTGGGGTTAGAAGCACTTGATTCGCTTCTCGACGAGGCAAGTCGATTTTTCAATGAAGTAATTTCGCCTACAAACCGAACGGGAGATCTCGAAGGGAGCTTGCTTAATGATGACGGCAGTGTCTCCACACCTACAGGATTTCGTGAAGCATACGCTCAGTATGTTGATGCCGGATGGGGTGCTATAAGTTTCGATCCGGAATATGGGGGTGGTGGCTTTCCTTGGCTTGTAGGCATAGCAATCACCGAAATGCTTACTGCTGCGAACATGGCCTTATCTCTCAACCCAATGCTTACTCAAGGTTCAATCCATGCGCTCACTGCACATGGAAGCCAAGAACAGAAGCTCGCATGGTTACCCAAATTAATTACTGGCGAATGGGCAGGGACGATGAACTTAACCGAACCCCAAGCAGGGTCGGACGTTGGGGCTCTCACTACCAAAGCAGAAGTACAAGAAGATGGAACCTACAAGATAACCGGGCAGAAAATATACATCACGTGGGGCGAGCATGATTTAACAGAGAACATAATCCACTTAGTTCTCGCCAGAACACCAGATGCCCCTCCAGGTACGAAAGGAATTAGCCTTTTCATCGTTCCAAAATTCATTATCAACGATGATGGAAGCATTGGAGAAGAGAACGACATCAAATGCCTATCCATCGAACATAAACTGGGAATTCACGCATCACCAACCTGTGTTCTCCAATTTGGAGATGATGGTGGGGCAACTGGATACATCGTTGGTGAAGAAAACTCTGGAATGCGGTACATGTTTACCATGATGAACCAAGCAAGGTTAGCAGTTGGATTAGAAGGCCTTGCTGTAGCAGATCGCGCTTATCAACAAGCTCTTGATTACGCTTTAGAAAGAATGCAGGGCAGAAGAGCAAATACTCCGAAAGGGGAATCCGTTCCCATAATTGATCATCCAGATGTCCGGCGGATGTTGATGACGATGAAAGCATATATCGAAGCAATGAGGTGCATGATATACCTAAATGCCAAATCTATTGATATATCCCACCATCATCCCGATAAAGATGAGCGAACACGTGGTAATGAATTAACTGATCTTCTGACCCCGTTATCAAAGAGTTGGTGTACTGACCTTGGCAACGAACTCACCAGCCTAGGCATCCAAATCCATGGGGGTATGGGCTTCGTAGAAGAAACAGGCGCAGCACAACACTACAGAGATATTCGAATAGCTGGTATTTATGAAGGAACTAATGGGATACAAGCCATTGATCTAGTGGGCCGGAAACTATCAATGAGGAAAGGCGACGTCGTCCGTGAACTCCTTCTAGAAATTAATGAAACTGCATCGGAGCTTCACTCAGCGAACCTAGACGGAATAGGAAGACCACTCAAAGATGCTGTTCAAGACATGCAAGCAGCAACAGAGTGGCTTATTGAGAAAGGTGGCGCAAGTACCGACGATGGACTGGCCGGTGCTACTCCATATCTACGAATGTTCGGGACTACTGTCGGAGGTTGGCTTCTGGCAAAATCTGCTTTGCAGGCAAAAAAACAAATCAGCGAAGGCAACGATTCAGAGTTCCTTCAAGCAAAAATAGAAACAGCTACATTCTTTGCTGAGCAATTACTTCCCCAGGTCTCAGGATTACTTCCTGCTGCTGTCAGTGGCGCCCATTCGCTGTATGCAATAACGCCAGAAAGGCTTCGAGACTGACATGAAAGGCGATCCTGAAATAACTATTCTCACTAATTCTGTGACATCAATTGCCGGACATTGGGATGAGGGAGATCCCTTCGTAGACGAAGCAGAAATCAAAGCTGTTCTTGGGTGGGAGATAAAGCCAGAAGGTTTATGCAAAGATGACGCTTGCATTCCTGTTCATCATGAGCAAAGTTTCAAACACCAAGAGCGCTACAACCTCCACACAGTAGCGCGCTTAACTGGTCGCCCGACTCTTATTTCTCAGGAATTGAAGACTATAACTATCGGTCAACCGGCTGGTCTTCGGTCCTCTGCCCTAAAAGATAAGATAGCGCCAGATTTTGTACTTCCAGATATTGGAGGAGTCGATCGAGCTTTCTCCGACTGGGCAGGGAAAAAAAGGCTTCTCGTTGCATTTTCTAGTTGGTGAGGTTGCGCATTTGACTTGCCAGGTTGGCAGGAACTTCATGAAGAATTACAAGAAGAGGGATTCACTGTCATAGCTGTTGCTATTGATGAGAATTTAGATTCAATTATTGAATTAGCAACCGGAGTGACTTACCCAGTCCTAATGGATAAGGATCATATACTCACTGAGCTATTCGCGATTAGTAATGTACCCTCAGTTATATGGATTGATGAGGATGGAAAAATCTCTCGACCTGCAGCAAGCGAGTTTGGCACTGACACTTTCAGTGAAATAACTGGAATCAGTCGCGAAGCTCATATGCAGCAAGTTCGCGAATGGGTTAGAGATGAAACTTTGCCGGAAGATGCAAGTTTTGTAGTTCATGATCTATCCGATGAAGAAATTCAAGCCAGACTCCATTTCAGATTGGCAGCGCACTTGCGAAGAAACAACATGATTGCTGAATCTGAGAAACATTTTGATAACGCCATTAAGTTGGCTCCATTGGACTTTACAATATCTCGAGCGAGCATGCCTTTACGTGGCGGTGACCCATTCGGAGAGGAATTTTTTGAGCTATACCAAAAGTATCAAGATGCCGGCTCTCCATTTCATGGAATACCTCGAAAGCGCCAGACAAGTAAATAGCGTCAGCTATGCATACCTTCAACTGAAATCATTCGCTGACTAACTTCCACGAGTTGTCCCCCCTTCACCTCAAATGAAACAACTTTCTCCGCTTTATGAATCCCTGAACGCATTTTCCCAGTGACTATATCAATAGCCGTACCCTCAATTACAGGTATCAGAGCGATTGCTCTAAAGCCCTTATCATTTTCAGGAGAAGGCCTTTTAGTTTCTGTAATCAGTTGCTTTGATTGCCAGACCCATTCTTGATCGACGCTGACAAAACGACACCGATGATTTCCTGCACTTTTTGAAACTAACGCTCCGGGGCAAACAAGAAATTTTCCTTCTATCCAGGGGTTTACTCCTAAGCCCGAGCGGTCAAAAGCAATTTCTAAGGCTTGCTTTATTATGGATTCGTGATCACCGGACCGTATCGCTCTTTGTAGGATTTCTTGTTGCATTTCGCTATGTAGGGTTTGTAATTCAGTATCGGACAGTCCCTCTATGAAGAAAGACCACATAGCGCTTTCATTCATGGCATTATCTCGGCGGCTATCGTTTGATTCGCTATCCATTTCTACATTCTGCCATTAGCCTGTGCCATTTAATGACTTATAGTTGTTTTGATAGAGCTATTTTATCTGCAAGAAGTGAGAAAGGTATCAGATGGGACTTTGGCATCAGGATTGGGAAGAATACGGAGATTCACTCCAACTTGCTCTCGGAGGTGCTGGAGTCGCAGATTCGAGTTCCGAAGAGACAGGAGAGTTAACAGCATTAGAGTATGTGCAACTAATGCGAGATACTCTTGCTGCCACGACTTTTGAGCTTGATGACGAAGCAGTTGATACAACTATTGAAGGGGTTTCCTGTAGGATCTTAAAACCTAAAGGCGAAATCAAAGGCGTATATCTTCATTTCCACGGTGGGGGTATGGTGGCTGGAGCGGCCTTCATGGGGGATGTAGAAAACAGGCATCTAGCAAATACATTTAATCTTGCGGTGATTTCAGTTGATTACCGGCTAGCACCTGAGCACCCATTTCCTGCAGCATTAGACGATAGTTATTCTGTTTTGAAATGGGTAGTTACCAATGCTTTGGAAGAGTTTGGAACCCGTTCAATTATTGTCGGGGGAGAATCTGCAGGAGCCTATCTTGCTTTGATGACATTAATAGAAGCAAGAGATTCTCTTGAGATGAATGAGGAGCAAGAGTTTATAGGAGCGAATCTCACGTTCGGGGTTTTTGACTGGGGTGGAACTCCATCGCAACTCGGAAGTCGCCCTTTCTCAAGTGACTTTGACGTCCTATCTCCGCAGATTATTAATTTCCTATCTTCCCAATATCTTCCAGACAAAAGCATTCAAGACCGAAGGAGTCCACAAATTTCTCCCATGTACGCAAATCTCTCTGGGTTACCAGATGCATTATTCTGTGTCGGAACAGCTGATCACCTTCTTGATGACACTCTTTTCATGGCGAATCGATGGAGAGCGGCAGGCAATGACTGTGAGCTCATTGTCTACCCTAGGGCTCCCCACGCTTTCACTATGTTCCCATCGCATTTTGTGGAGTTATTTTCTTCGCAGCGTGATGGCTGGTTCAAAAGAATTCTTACTGAATAAGCTAGCTAGGAGGAGGTCGAACTTCCGAGAAGCTTTTTACATTGCTCAGGGCAGGAAAGAACTTCCACCAAATAGCCACTGCCACTAGCGTTCCAAAGCCCCCGAATAAGATAGCTCCAACCAATCCGAATGCAGCGGCTGTCAGCCCTGATTCGACAGCCCCTAATTCATTGGATGCCCCGATAAAGACCCCTTCAACTGCGAGCACTCGACCTCGCATCTCCTCTGGAGTTGCTAGAGGAACAAGGCTCGCACGTATATAAACTGAAATCGCGTCAGCACCAGATATAACCATAAGTGCTAGAAATGCGATAACGAAACTCGTAGCTAACCCGAGAACTATGGTACCTATACCAAAAATTGCTACTGCTGACATCAAAGATCTACCAATATGTCTTTTCAAAGGTCTGATTGACAAGGTCACAGCCACCAGCGTTGCTCCGATACCGACAGCGGCTCTGAGCCAACCGAGGCCAACTGCGCCGACACCTAAACGATTTTCTGCTATCGCCGGGAGTAAAGCTACAGCTCCACCCAGAAGCACAGCAACTAGATCAAGGGAAATTGCTCCAAACAAAACAGGGCTCTTCCTAATGAACTTTAAACCTTCTTTTGCGTCTCTATAAGCTTGTCTGCCACCTGTGGTTCCCAGCCGCCGAATTGTAGATGGGCCAACTGCTAGCAAAAGCAGATTAGCAACGCAGTAAGAAATAACAGCTGCTAGATATGGAAATGAAGGCCCAACTACAAATATGAAGCCAAAAAGTGCAGGTCCTACAATAATCCCAGTCTGGAAAGCTACTGACTTTAGAGCAACTACTCGCTCCACGACATCATCTGGGGCCCAATCAATAGGTAACGCGCGACTGGCAGGCATAGCAAAAGCTCTCCCAACACCAAAAAGTGCAATGAAAGCAAAAATAGGAAAAACGCTATCGGGATCCGAGGCGACATAGAGAAAAAGCAGAAGAGAAGTTACTGCTTGCGCGATTAGAGCAAGACTGAAGACTTTCCTCCTATCGAAACGGTCCGCAACAGGACCAGTGAAAGGGGAAAGTAATGCTACGGGTAAGAATTCAGCGAGTCCTAGTAAACCGAGATTCAATTCGCTCCCTGTCATATCGTAAACCTGTTTACCGACGATTGTGATCTGACCTACTGTAGCAAGAGCTGAAAAGAACGAGGCCGTCAAAAGAATCCGAACCTTTACCGGCACTTGACCTACCGGCTCTTCTCCTTGATTATCATTCATCTTCGAATTTCTTAGTCTGTAATATTTTCAGATTCACGCATAGCTGCAGCAAAGATTCCTTTACTCATCAGACTGCTCTCCTGAGATCTTCTTATGCGATATATTTCCGCACGGATACCATGAATCTCTTTATTGTCAGGCTCCGCTAATGCCGCAAACTCAATTAGATGACAGGACAACCTCAGGTCACCCTCCTCAGCTAGAAATTTTGCCCTATACGCAAGTTGTTTAGCGCCACCCGCCAAAACAGATAATTCCGTTGCTAGATCTACTCTCGGAGAAGGTTTCAACGATGCTGGATCAGCATCCCACCACCCCCCATACATACGCCATATATTTCGAACAACGAATTCAGGTTCATCGTAAAGTGGCTGAAGCCAAGGAAGACCAAGCATCTTCTGGTCAACTTTAACCATATGAACAATATCATTTAATTTGTATCCATCATTCATGAGTTCCAAAGTCTCAGCTAACAAGGTTTCGAGAACATGCGCAAGGTCACCTAGAACTCTGTTGATTCTTCCTGTCCCTTTAATTGGTAACCCATGTGCTGGAACGAGTAGCTCTGCTTCATAAGTCATCATTTCACGTAATGCATTTGCCCATTCAAGAGGGTACCGCTGCACCTTCTGCGGATTCCCTGCATTAGGAAAAACCCAGAGCACTAAATCACCAGTTACTAAAGTTTTAGTTTTTGGCACCCATGCCCAAGTATGATCGTCAGTCTCGCCCTTACCATGATTAAATTTAATATTGAGACCCCCAACTGATAACTTCATTTCGTCTTGGTACACAACATCCGGCCATGCCATGTCTTCAGGCACAAACGAAGCGGAGGGTGTCGTTAGTCCCATCCCATGACGTGGGGAAACTCCCCCGAACTGCCGTTGATTGATTATGGTATTCCAACCATCTGTTCGTTGGTATCTTTCCAACCGTTTAGGAACATTCTCATGCCCGAAAACGGTTGGGTTTTCAAAATTCCGAGTTTCAGCGTCGGCGATCAAAGCCCCTGACCCTCCGACATGATCTAAGTGCCCATGTGTATACACCAAGGAATGGACCCTATCTGTATCCCACTCTCGCAATGAATCGACAACTGCGACTCCGCTCTGCTTGCCGCTTGCATCAAATAGGACAAGCCCCTCTTCAGTTCTAAATGCGACCATATGGCTGAACGATTCAACAATCGCTATATCATCCCCAAGCTCACTGAGTTTATTTGTAACTCTATTAGTGGGCTCGACAGTGGCACATTCATCAATTACCTTTGACGACAGCTCTATTGGGTCATCCGTGACGACCTTATTTAAGTCACGAGGTTTAGGATGCAATCCCACTGAACCTACTTCCTAGTGAAGGTTGCTTTACCTGGGCCATGATCAAGGAAGCTTTGGACTCCGATCAATCTATCTGCAGTCTCAAAACAATCTCCGAAAGCCTCAGCTTCAAGTTCAAGGGCTTCATCAAGTGGTAAAGCGAGTCCATCCATCATCACCCTTTTAATGAATTGGAGAGACTTGGGACCTCTCGCATATGATTTAGCCGCTTCTAATGCTTGAGGATAGCAATCATCATCAGCGAATACAGCTGATACCAAACCTATTTGCAATGCCTCGTCAGCCTTAACTTGGCGTCCGGAGTAGTTGATTTCTTTCGCTTTAGTAATACCTATCAGACGCGTCAATCTTTGAGTTCCCCCAGCCCCTGGCAAGATACCAAGCAGTACTTCAGGTTGCCCAAACACTGCACTTTCACCAGCAAATCGAAAATCAGTTGCCATCGCTAATTCACACCCTCCGCCCAATGCGTATCCGTTTACAGCACTGATCGTTATTTGAGGAAGATTTTCTAATGCCAGAAATGCACCATGTAACAATAGAGAAAATTCATGAGCTTCTTGTTTATTTTGCAATGTTGGAAACTCTTTTATATCTGCTCCCGCAGCAAATATTTTCGGACCACCCCAAACAACAACAGCACCAATATCTTGATTACTTGACAATTCCTCAGCTATTTCCTGCAACTCGGAAGCTAACTGCATGCTAATTGCGTTCATTGGTGGTCGCTCAATACGAATCGTTGCTACCCCTGATTCAATATCATTCTCTAGGTTAACAAATTCTCCCATTATGACTCCTCTGTAGTTTTGTGGGCACTGAGAGCATAGCCCAATAGGGCTTTACGAACATCATCTAAAAGTGAAAGCTATCTCGCATTTCCAAGGGGAGGTTTGTAGTTATTGAATCAACGCCATTCGCAAACAGTGCGGTAAATAAATCAGCATCATCAACCGTATAAACCCAGACTTCAAGACCTAACTTATGTATCTCTTTTATCATTTGTTTTGAAACATACCGATAATGCATGTTGATGGCGATAACTGATGACTCTTGACTCAGTGACCTAAAGCGGTACCTCGCATAGAGATGACCAATAAACTTTAGTGCCACAAAAAGTTGATCAACCTTTGATAAATTCACCAGCAAATTTAAGTCCGAGTTACGAATAGCGGTTCGCTTTGCGTCCGAAAACTTCAAACCGGATAATACGATGTGATTTTGTAAATCAAGGTTATAAATTACTTGACTTAAATCATCTTCAATGCGACCTTCTTTGAGATCCAGATTCCATTTAGTCTTCGATCCGAAATTTCTTAATAGATCTTCAACTAACGAGACCTTTATGTCAGTGATTTCGCCATCTTGTCCTCTAACAAAGTAGTTCAACAACTCTTCAAGGACAGTTTGATTTACTTTCCCAGATCCAGAGGTAGTACTTTCAAGACTTGGGCCATGCAAAGCCACCGAATACCCGTCAGAAGTCACCGACACATCAATTTCGACCATAGTGCATTGATTTTCGATAGCAGACGCAATAGCTGCGTTTGTATTTTCAGGGCAACCAGACGAATTACCTTTATGAGCAATTATCTGATACTCATTCGTAACCCAATCTCCCATGGCTATAGGCTACCGAAAGTCTGAGATCAGTAAACCACAAAACAATAATTCAACTTCAGGTATTGATTCTCAAGATTAGATTAAATGACTGAAAGCTATGTGATCCTCTTCTAGTCTAGGAACGGAGGGACCTCATGACGGATAACGAACTTCAACAAGATATTAATCTGACTTTGGCTGAGGATGAGCAAACGTTATGGGGATCTCGACTTGTCAAAAGATCATTATTTGACGCAGATGGGAGCACATTGGGTTCAATACAGGACATTTTACTTGTTCCTGCAGCTAGTGAAAATAAGCTCTATCTACGAGGATTTGTTGCGTCAGTTGACCGAAGACTGATTTTTGTTCATGAGGCAAGAGTTGATGCAGTTGACAGAGATGGGCTTCATTTGCGCGGTGGAACTCTTGACCTACGAATCTTTAAAAGACGTCATGGAGAAATGCTCCTTACCAAAGATATCTACGCTACTCGTTTAGAAAGTGGAAATATTAGCGATGTTGGCTTCTCCGAAAGCGAATTAAACGATGGTAAATGGCTTACCAACAAAATTGCGTTCTCTGTCGGGGGGAGATTACGGAAACGGAACCTCAAAGTTGCAGATTGGGCTTCCATCGGATCTGTATTTACTTCTGACCAAGTGTCCGGTGATCTGGCCCGCTTACGAGAGCTCCACAAAGCAGATGCAGCTGAAGTAATTCAAGCAATTCCAGAAGGCAGACGAACCGAATTAGCTGCAGCCCTTGAGGCAAGCAGGCTGGCTGATCTGCTTGAGGAGTTGCCTGAATCTGAGCAGGCCCTGATACTTAACAAACTTGAGATGGCTGACGCAATTGAAGTCCTTCAGGAAATGGAAATAGATGATGAAATCGATCTTCTTAAAGAATTAGACCCAACCCAACGAGAAATGTTGCTTGCGGAAATGGATCCCGAAATCGTTCAGCAAATACGTTCACTGCTCAAATACAATGAAGATACCGCAGGAGGCATGATGACCCCTGAAGCAATTGTGTTAACTCCCGAATCAACGGTTGCAGATGCCATAGCTAGGCTACGAGACACTGACCTTCCACCTGCAATATCAGTTCGTCTATTTATAACCGAGTCACCAATTCAGGCGCCTACGGGAAAATATCTAGGAAGTGTTACCCTCGCAAGATTATTGAGGGAACCCCCAACATGCACTGTGGGTGATTGCATCGATAACGATGTACCGATATTGAGCCCAGAAGCATCAGAAAAAGAGGTAGCTGAAATCCTAGCCCGATATGACTTACTGGCTGTCGCTGTTGTTGATGCAATGCATCGATTAGTTGGAGTAGTCACAGTTGATGATGTGATCATCCGCCTGACCGAAGGAGCGGACTAATGAAAATAAGAGATGACGCAGTTACAATTCCTGGGAAAGTTAGCCGATCTCTGGGCACAGGTTCTGATCGAGACACCGTTGGCCGATGGTCAGAAGCCATTGCGAGAGGAATGGGTGGGGGGAAATTCCTCATCATCCAAACACTTGTTGTTATCGCATGGATTGCTCTTAATGCAGTAGCAGGCTCCAAAGGACTATGGGACGAATATCCTTTCATACTTCTTAACCTCCTATTCAGTATTGAAGCCGCCTACGCGGCGCCACTCATTCTTCTGGCTCAGCACAGACAAGACGCGCGCGACCGTGCACTTGCGGAAAGAGACAGAGAAGTCAACAGCCGCATTCTCTCAGATAGTGAATTCCTGACAAGAGAATTAGCTGCAATCCGACTTCGTCTAGATGACGTTGTGAGCATCACCGAGCTAGAAACGCTAATCAGAGATCTAACAACCACAGTTCAAACTTCTGAAGATACTGAATAGCCCTTAAATTTTCTGATTCTGATTTATTCGCTAACCTGTTAATAGGAGAAAAAATGCTTGAAATTCCTAAAATTATATCTGTTGACGATCATGTTGTTGAACCTCCCGATCTTTGGGTTGAAAGACTTCCATCGAAATACAAAGACAAGGGACCCAGAGTCGAGAGAGACCGAGCAATTTTCAATTTTGAAGGCGGCATCTTCTCATACGAAAAGGGTGTGAAGGATGGAGAAGAATGTGATTGGTGGATCTATGATGATCTGGTCTACCCGTTTCCAAAACTCTCGGCCGCTGTGGGGTTTGACAGTCTTGATGTAACACCGGTTACTTTTGATCAGATTCGTCCAGGTTGCTGGAAACAGAAGGAACGACTGGAAGATATGGACGCAAACCATGTAGAAGCATCTGTAAATTTTCCTAACGTGCTCCCTAGGTTCTGTGGCCAAGCTTTCTTGGAACGGCAAGATAAAGAACTTGCTTTGTTATGTGTCAAAGCCTACAACGATTGGATGATCGACGAATGGTGCGCTGGAGACGGTAAAGGTCGACTAATCCCGATGACAATAGTCCCTCTTTGGGATCCGTTACTCGCTGCTGAAGAAATACGGAGATGCGCTGATAAAGGAAGCCATGCTATAGCCTTCACGGAAAACCCACACCCTCTTGGATTACCATCAATTCATTCTGCTGATAATCATTGGGATCCTGTTTTCCAAGCGTGCGCAGATACCCAGACCATCTTAAATATGCATATAGGGTCTAGTTCAAAGATGCCTGCGACATCCCCAGACGCCCCCTTTGCTGTAAGTTCAACAATAACGTTTTCAAATGCTATGGGATCATTTTGCGACTACATTCTTTCCGGGGTCTTTGACAGGTTTCCTGACCTGAGGATTGCTTACGCCGAGGGGCAGGTTGGTTGGATGCCCTATGTTATTGAACGGATGGATAAACTATGGGAAGAACGAGATAATTCCTCCGATTTTGGAGTCATGCTACCTAATCGCCCATCCTCGTACATAGCCGACCATATTTATGGGTGCATTTTTGATGATGAAGTTGGATTACTTAACAGAGATTTAATTGGAATGGACCAGATCTGTTTCGAGGTTGATTATCCTCACGCTGACTCTACTTTCCCTCACACGAAAGACGTAGCTACCTCAATTGTTACAAAAGCAGGTCTCGATGATAAAGAGATTTACAAGCTAATGAGAGGGAATGCAATCAGGGGTTGGGGTTTAGAGAGATTTGGTATCACGCAGTAGCCTACACTGACGACATTATGCAACTCCCCCATTTGCGAAGAGAGAAGAGAAGTATTGACCTTTCAAGTATTGCGGGTCGTTTCTCAACTGGCGTTGCTTCAATTAATGCCACTGTGGAACCAAGAGCGGTCTATTGGGATCAATGGAATAAAGCGAATTTGTCCGGAGCTGGACCACTATGGATTGCCTTAGGTGACTCAGTCACTCAAGGTATAGGTTCTTCAAAACCTCAAACTAGCTATGTGCATATTGTTCTTGAGCGTTTGAGGATGAGAACAGGAAAAGATTGGAGATTGATTAACTTATCAATGAGTGGTGGACGTTTCCTTGATGTTGTTGAAATGCAACTCCCAATTATTGAAGATTACCAACTTCAACCCTCGCTTGTCACCACAATCATTGGGAGCAATGATCTTATGTGGAGAAGAGATAAAGATAGCATTCTGAACGATGCAAAGCGCACGGTTAATTCTCTACCTCCTGAGAGCTACTTAAGTAAAGTTTCAGGAGCCAGGAAAGGTAAACGCGCAATGGTTTCATCAGCTATTAACCATCTTGCGCCTATCAGGGGGATCCATCTTTTCAACGCTTGGGATTGGCCTACTGGAGAGGGTATGTGGGCCGAGGATCGGTTTCACCCCAACGACGAAGCTTATAAATATATAGCAAATAACCTTTGGACTAGTCTTGTAAAGAAATCTGCTTTTATAAATCAGTCAAAATAATCATCACCACGACGCTGACGTTTTAGCTTCCCACGTTTTCTTTTGTCATCCACACGCTTCTTCTTCTTTGATGCGCTTGGCTTTGACGGAACTCTCTTCGGTTCCGTTTTAAGATTTCTCTCCACAAGTGATCTCAATTTCTCTAGCGCTAAGTCCTTATTACGCTTTTGAGAACGGTATTTTGAGACCACTATTCTTACTTTGGGACCAAGTCGCTGAACAAGTAATTCCTTCTCCATTTCAGTGAACGAAACAGTGTCGGTGATACTCCATGTTAACTCAACCCGAGTGTTGACTTTATTTGAATGTTGCCCGCCTGGACCACCAGATTTTGTATACCGAAATGAAAGCTCATTCCGGTCTATATCTATTGAGCTGCGGTGCATAGGTACAGAATAGGGCAGTTCGTATCGTGCTTTCGCATCTTTATTTATTAACTGACCTTTAAATTATCATTCGTCTTTCATTCACATAAAGGAGTGATCAAAACGTCTAAGGTCAACGTATGAGAATTTTCGTAACAAATGATGATGGAATTGACTCCATAGGCCTCCATATCCTTGCCAGATCCATGCTTCCGTTTGGCGAAGTTGTTATTGGAGCTCCTGATACTGAATATTCGGGTGCCTCATCTAGCTTCGGGGCATTGCACTTAATTAAACCTGAACTACATAAAGCATTCGTTGAAGGAATAGACGAAGCATGGGCAATAACTGGTCCACCTGCTCTTTGTGTTATGTTCGCAAGACTGGGAGCATTCGGAGGTCCATTTGATCTTGTAGTTTCAGGAATAAACCCCGGCGCTAATGTAGGACGCTCTGTTTACCACTCTGGAACGATCGGTGCTTGCCTTACCGCACGAAATGGAGGAATCACTGGAGTTGCTGTTAGCCAAGCTGTAGATGAGGGTGGCTACATGGGGCAAGGGATCGAAGAAATGCTACGAAATCAAAAATGGGATAGCGCCGCTGAAATTGCAGCCATAGCGGTAAAGGAAATTTGCACAAATCTTCCCACGGAGGCATCTGTATTGAATATTAATGTGCCGAATATGGATGTTTCAGAGATGAAGGGGTGGGCACAAACTACCGTTGGAACGGACCTTATACGTCAAATGACACAAGTGGATATTGAGCCGAAAATAGGGCACGAAGGTGCTTATCACTTAAATCTGAAATGGGGTGAGCGTATAACCCCCTCTTCCATAGATAATGATGTTGGCGCAGTCGCAAATGGGTACGTTTCAATTTCTTGGCTTAGCCGCCTTATGTCTCAAGAACCTCCGAGCGGAAGCTCAGTAGAGAGTAGATTAGATTCTACTTTTGCAAATTAGATAGCCTTATGCGAACTAACACGTGTTAGTGCAATGCTCAACTAAGTGATATTGTCTGTTTCAACGATTGGAGAAATTTTTGAGAATAGCGATCCTGTATCAATCACTACGCGGAGGCACAAAGAAATTAGCTGAAAGTTTGGGAGCAAATTTCCAAGGCAAAGGTTCCTTAGTTGGGGTTTTCCCTATCACTAACTATGACGCTCAATTTGTACTCGGCGCAGACCTAATAGTTATAGGAACCTGGACTGATGGGCTTTTCGGATTGGGAGCACGGCCTGGTCAAATAGGGAAATTGAACACGCTACGCGACATCGCTCACAAAGATGTAGCCCTCTTTGTAACCTATGAGATAAGTCCTGAGAAATCATTAAGTGGCCTAATTGAGTGGGCCCATGACCGCTCTGCAAACGTGGTCGCCTCAGCAGGCTTCAAAGTGCGGGGACCTTTCAGAAAGAATATTGAAGCTGATATCCAAATGTTTGTAGAGAACTCCCTAAATCTAGTTGAACAGAGCTGAAGTGCTCTCCGAGTAGCGGATTTTAAACGATGACCATATGACATCACTGAAGAAAATCTTAACTTTATGACAATTAGGAATGCTAAAGAATTGGGACCTGAGGATTTCGTTTGGGATTTCTTCTGCAGGAGCCCAGAGGACTCAATGACTGCGAGAGTTAAAGCCGCTAGCGGAGCTGGCTTTAGCGCAGTAGGAATGCATTTGGGAGCTTGGGTGCAACTATCAAAAGATCCGGAACAAATTGATCAACTTGAACATGCTTTAGATGGATGCAACATGGCTTTAGCGAATATAGAGAC
>CETI01052192.1_pt1 | contig 18541 bp, 17 predicted proteins | sample 361441 | NCBI WGS metagenome assembly CETI01 (sample SAMEA2622478, study PRJEB7988) | marine metagenome | biome: marine biome (ENVO:00000447); feature: deep chlorophyll maximum layer (ENVO:xxxxxxxx); material: "saline water (ENVO:00002010), including plankton (ENVO:xxxxxxxx)" | depth 90 m | reverse complement strand
AAATATACTAATTATGCTTACAATTCGAAAAGGGATAAAAACAGACCTTCCATTTGTTTTAGAATTAATTAAAGAGTTAGCAGACTACGAAAATGCAATGAGTGAAGTCTCTCTTACTTTAAAACAATTAGAAGATGACGGATTTTGTAAAAACCCTAGTTATCAATTCTTGGTTGCAGAAATAAATAAAAAAATTATTGGCATGGCGTTCTATTTTATCCGCTATTCAACATGGAAAGGTAAAATGTTATTTTTGGAAGATTTTATTATTAATAAAGAATATAGAAGAATGGGGATCGGAAATAAATTGTTTCGTGAGATAATTAAAATCACTAAAGAATCTAATCTTAATGGTCTGTGTTGGCAAGTTTTAGATTGGAACGAAGCTGCAATTAATTTCTACCGAAAATATAATGCGGAAATTTCTGGGAAATGGCTAAACGGTAAATTAACTAAAAAACAAATAAATACATTTAATCATTTAAGTATTTAATCATAAATTTTTCAGCAAAAAGAAAAGCTTTTCTTTTTGCATTTTTATTTCTACCATATGTTGGTCCACGCCTAGCACAACCCATAAGCCCTATTTTTTGAAGAAATGGTGTTGTCATCGGAATATTTAGAAAACTCATACAAACTGTGCCATTTGACTTCATGAAAAATCTGCAATCTTCTAGGATGTAACCATTATGTTTAACCATTAATTCCGAGTTACTATCAAACGAATGATGTGCATCTGGATAAACTGTTATGTTAATATTGCTAGCGTCCACTTGATTCACAAAGTCTAAACAAGCGTCTGCTGGAGTCCAATTATCTAATTCACCTATTAAAATATGGATAGGGTCACCCCCAAAATCTAAAATTTCAGGAATAACAATACATGGGGGGTAAATTGCTAAATGGACTGCAAAATTAACATTTTTATTTATTGCATCATTTAAAGGCCGCCATGCTGAGAAAAGAGAAACACCTCCACCAAGACTCCAGCCTGTAATCCCTATTTTATTCATTTTAATATTAGCATTTTCTAATAACACTTCATATGCTCGATAACTATCTAAGACCATCATCGCAGTAGTTACTTCAACTTGTGTTCCGACGGTAGATAAAATTCCGCGACTTTGAAAACTACATAATTCAAATGTGGCAATCCCGTGTGAACGATACATTGACAAATACTCATGGTGATGGTCAGACCAACCATTACTGCCAGCTACAGCAATAATTACTGGATATCGGCTTTGAGGACTAAATTCTTCTGGCATCCGCAAAACACCATATACATTTTGAGGTTGCTGATTTTCTAAATTCAGAATAATGTCTTTAAAGGAAAATGGATTCGCGCTATTAAAATAAATTGTATCCTGTGCACATAGTATAAAGGGAGTTATGTAAAAAAAAAAGAGATTATTTTTAATGATCGCGATCTTCAAATTTTTCATTTTTTTTTGATTTAATTCTTTCAAGAATAAAATAAATAACTAGCCCCATTAATATTAAAATAATTATTAATTCCATTACTTTAATTTTACGGCTGTTCCATATGCTAAGATTTCTGCAGCACCCTGCATTACCATTGAGGTCGTTAAACGAACATTAATAATAGCATCTGCGCCAAGATTAACAGCATCTTCTTTCATTCTTTGAATAGATTCCTCTCTAGATTCCGCTTGTAACTTAGTATACTCGCTTATTTCTCCACCAATAAGGTGTTTTATACTCGCAAAAATATCCCGACCAACATTTCTTGTCCTAACAGTACTGCCTCTCGCTATACCTAAAACTTGAACAACTTTTTTATCTGGCACAGTATCTGTAGTTGTTAAAATCATAATCAAATATTTATTATTAATATCTAAAGTACTTATTAAAGATAATCATTTCTAGGTTTTAAGTAATGATGGTAATAACTAATTTTCGATTAGGCGCTTGATTACGATGCTCACACAAATAAATGCCCTGCCAAACACCCATATTTAGTTTGCCATCTGTAATCGGGATAGTAAGACTATTTCCAAATAACGATGCTTTTATATGTGCCGGCATATCATCCGGCCCTTCCAATACATGTTTATAATATGGCTCTGATTCGGGAACAAGTTTATCAAAATATAACTCAAGATCTTGTCTTACAGTAGGATCCGAATTTTCATTAATAGTAATTGATGCGGAAGTATGTTGTATAAATATATTTAGCAATCCAGAGCAATTCGTCTCCTTAATTGCATTATCAATTACATCTGTGATTAAATAAATACCCCTTTTATATATAGGTAAAATAATTTCTTTTTGAAAGGTCTGCATAATTAAAATTATTTAAATCGATCGTCTAAATTTAACCAAGTCTATTCATCATAATAATCTGTCAAATATGTCGCTAATATTTTTTTTGCACTTTTTAAATCTGACTGATGAACAAATATCATCTTTTCATTAAAGGAGGATCCTGGGAGTGCCCATCCAGCTTCTACAGAGGATTGAAAACAGGATTTATGAAAAAACTTGATCTTATTTTTTTTAAATACTATTGATAAGTTGTCAAAATCAAAATGATTCATTGTAGAAAGAAGCACATAATCCATATAGTGGTCTTTTATTCTGTTAATCAGATTGTATCGGTTAATAATGTGCAATATCCATTTGTATTTAACAAGTCTAATAAATCATAGTCTATAAATTCTAAAAATTCAATACTCGAATTCAAAGAATAAGAAAAAATAGAGTCTCCAACGCAATATATCCCTGGATCTAAAAAAATAGAAACTAGACTATCTCCAACTAATTGTTGATATTCATACATCTCGCATTCCGTGCATTCTGTAAAAATAATCTCCTCTTCCTCTTGACAAGAAAAGAAACAAAATAAGAGCCCGAAAATTATATTATTTAATTTCATATACTTTTTTGAGACTGCCATCTTTATAAAGATTAATCCCTAGTTTTGAATTATTATTTGTTCTTCCTAAGAAATCAATTTGCCTTATTAAATCACTAGACGGTCTATTGTGTGAATTATCTAGGTCAAGCCATTCACCCATTAATCTAACATTATCAATGTATAAATAGCTTCCTTTATCACCGCTAAACTCAAACCTTATAATGACATCGTTCTGCCCAGCCGCAGCTTGTATATTAACACTTTTCTCAACCCATTCATTATTATTGGGAATAAAATTATTCCCAACATTACCTCCTATTGTGGTAATTAATGAATTTGTGTCATACGTTGCTCTAACTTGCCAAGTTTCTCCACAATCTTTAGAATATGAAATTCTTAATAAATCATCACTTTCATTATTCCTTTTTCCATAAGCCATATCAAATATAACTTTCAGTGGATCCCCAACCCCTAATCCAAAATTACTCAAATCTAAATTTGGAGTATATAAAAAGTGTTTTTGATAACAATCAAAAAATCGACTTCTTATACGAACTGATCCGGTTGTGGCAGTAGATGATATTGGAGTTCTAGCCCAACTTGTTTCATTTTCTGGCCCAATAATAGACCATGATAGGCTAGGATCATCATTGACTGGAAAGCTAGTGTTTTCGAAGCTTTCATTTAAATTTGTTTGTGAAGAATATACAATGTATGTTTTTGTAATACTATTTTCTCCGCTTTCATTAATAACATTCAAAGTAATATCATATTCTCCTGGTTGAGAATAAGTAACTACGGGGTTTTGCTCAGAAGAAAATTCAAGATCACTCCCGGGAAGCAACCAAGAGATATTCGGATCTTCACCTGAATTTTGTGTATTGTTAATCAGTGTCAGTGGTGTTTCAATACATATTCTTTCTACTTGCGAAATAAAAAATTGAACATCTGGAATGCAGTTGGTATTAACATAATTATCATGTGTCCCCGTTAACCATAAATTATCACTAGACCATAAATTATTTCGATTAGAAATCGACGAGTTTAAACAAGATTCCATTCTATCTACTTGCCCATTTGTAAACATACATGTGCAAGACGAATAGTCCATAAAATTTTGAATATTATCCAAGTCTCCACAACTTTCTTGTAATAAATTACAACTAGAATATGCACCAATAGTATTTGGCGTATCATCTACGCTATCATCACTATTACAATTATTTAGATCTCCATTCGAACCCCATCCCCAGGTATGTTCTAGATTAAAAAAATGACCAAATTCATGCGTTAAAGTATGCCTTTTGTAAGGAGTGTTACTAGATGCTCCAATGCTCCCCACATATTCATGGTTTATTATAATTCCCTCAACCTCATTTCCCCATAAGGCGCCGGGCAAATAAGTATACGCAGCTGCACCTATATCACTATCAATATCTTCAACAACCCAGATGTTAACATAACGTGTGTCATCCCAAGAAATCACTTCTTTCACACAATCATTCGCTTGATTTGTTAACGATGAAAAAACCCGATTCACACCATTAGTGCAATTCCCGTCCGGATCTAATTGTGCAAGTCGAAACTCTACGTTTGTATTTCCAACAATGTCCTGAAAAGATGCTACGACATTATCCAAATCTTCGTTTACAGCATTATAATCCTCGTTTAAAATGCTCATTGCGTCATTAATCTGAGCCATTGAGATATTTTCCTGTTCTCCTATTGGATTACCATTATGTATAATATGAAAAACTACAGGAATGATTTTCGAATCTAAATTTAGGCTTTTAACACCTTGAATGATTTTTGATTGATTGTCTTTAAATCGATCCGTATTTCTATATTTTTCCATAACAACATCTGTGCCACACAACTTAGTTTGACTCCAAAGAGAATGATTCAAAAAAATAAATAAAAAGAAAAATATATATGCAGATTTCATTAGTATTCTTTTCTTATAAAGAATAATTTTTGATTTTGAATATAGACACCCGTTTTTAAGAATGATCGGTGATTATATTCGCGTCCAAACAAATCAAAAATCCTATTATCTTCAAACTGTAAGTCAGTGTATATTCTTCCCTCTATATTACTTTGGTTGCCAATTCGGAAATTGTCAATATATAGCCAATTTCCTCCAACGTTATTACTAATATATTCACCCCCATTATTAGTAAAAACAACAGTATCAGCAGACAAATATCCTCTTCCTGTAAATTCAAAGCGTATAATGAGGCTCTCTTGACCTGCGGAAGAACCTAGGTTGACAAATTTCTCTATCCAATGGTCATCCTGTGGAACATATTCATTAAAATATGTGTTTTCGGTACTAATTAAATCCTCAACATCAAAGGTCGCCCTAACCATAAATTCCTGATTAGCATGTTTTCTAGATATGATCAGCTTGTCTGGGATTACACTATTGCCATTTTCATCGCGATAGGGTAATCTTTTTGCATATGCAACATTAAAATATAATCCAAAAGGATCGTTATTTTCAGAAATAATGTCACTACAATTTATCTCGGGACTATATATTTCTTGCTTTACACTAATTGCACCTGAATTAAAATTTTTACTTCTTATTCTAATAGACTGTTCACCATCATAAGATGCTTCTTGAGAAATCGCCCAATTTACTTCTGTGGGATGATTGTCTAAAATATACCAGCTTGGTTCATTAACAGATGTGTTAATTGGAAATTCAGCACTTTCAAAATCTTCAATAAAGGGAGCCGAGGTTTGATCCAAAACAACAACACACTTTTCTTTTTTTAATTCCGAGCTACCACTACCATTGGAGACAATCAAAGTAACATCATGTTGACCTGATATATTATATGTTACTGTAGGATTTTTTAGTGTTGATGTCTCCGGAATAGCCCCCGGGAAAAACCATTCGTATAAAATATCCTCTTCTGGCACATTATAGCTCATATCTTCAAATGAAACATCAAATCCCCCACTTAATCCAAGTGCACCAATAGCATCGCCAACAACTCTAAAATCAGGAATTGGTGTGCAATTCGCATGAGGATCTATAAAATAATGATCGTCATCTGTCCCAGTTGCTTCAAGGTTCTCCTGCGACCATAAATTATTTCTGAAGCCGGATGTAGAGTTTAAGGCGGCGATGACCCTGGCTTTCTGGCCTTCTGTAAACATGTAGGCACAATTTGTATAATCCATAATATTAGCTACATTATCCAGACTGTTACAAGAAATTTGGGACTCATATGTTAAACAACCAGAGGCGCCAATAGTATTTGGCGTATCATCTACACTATCATCACTATTGCAGTTGTCTTCTAGTGCAGAGTCATTTGTGCTGCCCCAAGGATGAGCTAAATTAAAATAATGTCCCACTTCATGTCCAATAGTATGGCGTCTCCAGTTACCATTACTAGATGTTCCGGTGGTGCCAAAATAATCATGCTGGCAAAGAATTCCTTCATGGTTAGTTGGTGCGGAACCTGGATAATAAGCATACGCTGCTGCACCACTAGCAACATTTGCCACAGTCCATATATTGAGATATTTACTATTATCCCAATACGTGTCGTCTTTTACATTTTCTCCTCCATTATATGTAAGCGTAGACTGATTATAGGTTACCCCTATCGTACAATTCCCATCTGGATCTTTAGTGGCTAATCTAAATTCAATCCCAATATCTGAGGCAATATCTTCAAAACCTCGAGCTTCAGTGGTCGTAATTTTTGCTATTATATTACCTCCGGCAACAGATGCTCCCGATGCTATATTATAGTGAATAACACCTCCACAAAAACGAGTGTTTCCTGGATCATCGGCAACTAAAAAAAACTCGTTATCAACACCAATCAAGCTACATATTGTGTCATTTTTTTTAACTGAAGAGCCATTGAGAACTAGCCAATTGAGTGTCATATTATTTTCGAAATTTGTAGGGAGAGTTATATTCACTGTATCATTATTATTCGAAATAGAATGAACAAAGCTTCCATTTTCATTGACAAAATCATCATTAGACATACTAAAATCATCACACATACTTTGTATTGCTGATTCAATTTGGTCCATATTAATTCGTTCTTGACCATAATTATGTATTACATGTACTACTACTGGAATAACATAAGTTGTGTCCATTAATCTCCCATGATACATGTTGTCAATGAAGTCTTCGGTGAACAATTCTAGTTGATCTAATATAATCTGTTTATCCGGGTGTAACATGAGCTGCTCACGAACCATCTTGTCAGTAGCACATTTATCTACTTGACAAAATAGATTAGTCAAAGCAAATGAAAAAAGTATAGTTAGTATTATATTCTTCATTGCAACCACATTATATACAAAAATTTATTTATCGAATTATTAGAACATCTGAAAGACGACTATTCTGTCCTTTTATCGAAACAATATAAGAGCCCTTTTTTAAATTAAATAAATCGGATAATTTAAAATCATGAATTCCCGCAGACACATTGACCACCGTATTTCCAACATGCAAGCCTAAGAAATTAGAGATCGATATCGTCACATCACCTTCTTCATAAGTTTCGAATGAAACCCAAGCTGTATTGTTTGAAGAAGGGTTTGGAGACACCAATAACTTATCTATAGTATAATTCCTGGAATCAGTCTCATTTTCTATCATACTGCTATTCCCAATAATAATATTATCCAGATACAACCAATTACCACCGATGGTGCTTGCTGTGATTAGCTCACCTTGGTTGGTAAATCCATCATCCACCCAATGAAAATTGTCTTGATCCTCTCCTGTTCCTTTAAATTCAAACTTTATTACTGCTTCATCATCCCCAGCTAATTGTTGTATAGTTATGCAACGCTGTTGCCAATGTGAATCATTAGGGATAAAGGAATTAAAATAAACCTCATCCGTCGTAAATAAACTTTGTTGTTGAGATGGGAATGCGCCTTCTTGCCCAGGCCTTGTAGATATCCATGGACGCTCAGACCATGGTGAATCACCACATCCCTTATATGATATAATCAATGCATCATTATGTATAGAAAACATATCCTCCACTAACTGATTCTCATCAAAAGACACCGCGCTATAAGGAAGTCGTTTTGCGTATGCAATATCAAAACAAAGCATTAATGGATCTGATCCACTTGTTGTAAACTCAGATAGATTTAATTCGGGAGTTGAAAAAGCATGTGAGCGTCGATCAAAACCATAATTTTGACTTTTTATTTTTAATGACGAGATGCCTTCGCTAGACACCAACTCTGTTCTTTCCCAATGCTGTTCGCCATAGCTATTACCACCCCACCAAACTTCCGAATCCATAGCCGGGAAAGTTGGAGACTCAAATCCTTGTGATAGACCATCTGATGCACTAACATTCATTTGTGATAAAATGGTAATAGCATTCTCTCTAACTATGGTATTACAATAACCATCTCTACACGCAGTCAAAGACACATCATAGCTCCCTGGAGCATTATAAGTTACAAGAGGATTTTCATTATTAGACGATGAAGGCTCCCCACCTTCAAAATTCCATGAATAAGTAATCGATGCATCACGATAATTATATGTAAAGTTTTCAAAGACCATCTCTGTGCCAGAGCATCCTAAATCTGTTTCAACCTTAAAGTCTGGAATAGGTGCGCATACCATATATGGATCATCACTATTAAATGTTTCATTATCTGTTCCTGTGGCTAATAAGTTGTCTTCTTGCCATAAATACCATCGATTTCCTGCTAAGCTATTTGTCGCTGCCAGCATTCTATCTGCCTGACCCTGAGTAAACATGTGAGCACAAGAAGCATAATCCATAATATTTTGAACATTATCTAAAGAACCATCACATGTAGCTTGATCTAGTGGACAACCAACGGCATTACCGTCTGTCCCAATTGTTGGCGGCGTGTCTTCTACTCCATCATCAATGGAACAATTCCCATCCTCTGCTGGGCTATTACTACCCCCCCAAGGATGGTCTAAGTTAAAAAAATGGCCCATTTCGTGAGGCATTGTATGTCTAGCCCAATTATTGCCAGTAGGACCATTGTCCGTGTTCGTATTCCAATCTCCAAAATAATCATATCGACAAAATATATAATCACCATAGTCATCACTGCCACTACCAGGTTTAGTGGCATAAGCGGCCGCCGAACTTTGATTCTCATCAAATGATCTAACTACATAAATATTGACATATTTTCTGTCATCCCAATTTACTAAAGACATAACTTTAGGCCCTGACGCTTCTGTCCAAATAGAAGCTGTTCTAGTAACACCATAAGTACAATTACCATCGGGATCTCTTGTGGCTAATCTAAACTCCAGATTAGGAAATCCAACTATATTTACAAAAGAATCTATAACCTCGGAAATATCATCATTCATTCCTTGAAAATCTTCATTGATTCTGTGAATCCCATTATCTATCTGTTCGTAGCTAATATTTTCATCACCATAATTATGTATCACATGTACAACTACTGGGATAATATACTGAGTATCTAACACACGCCTATTATCTAGGTTCTTAATAAATTCTTGTGTGAAAATTTCAAGCTGATCCAACACCTGTTTTTTTTCTGGATTTTTTAAAGCCTCGTCCATAACTTTTGAAGTTCCACAATACTTTCTCTCACCTATTTGAGCAAAGGAAAAACAATTAAAAAACATAATTAAAACAAGGATATAAATAGATCTTTTCATTTTTAGCATTTTAAATCGAAAAATAATTGGCTACAAATATACTAAAAATAAGTAATGAAATTATGGAAAATGAACAGAGAACTAGAAATTATTGTTTTGCTAAAAAATCATAAAGGTCCATGACCTTAGAACATTTAATTATTTTAATGTTAGATTGTTTTTCTTCAGACTTATTATATGATGATATAACCATTGTCTTAAATCCTATTCGCTCCCCCTCTTGTACATGGCTTGCTACTCGAGCAACGGGTCTTATTTCTCCATTCAAACCAACCTCGCCAGCAAAACAAACAGTAGGGCCTATTGGAATATCTTTATGAGAAGACAACAACGCTGTTATAACCGCTAAATCCATTGAGGGGTCTGAAACACTAATACCGCCAGCAATATTTAAAAACACATCCTGAGTGCTGAATTTAAACCCACATTTTTTTTCTAATACAGCTAAAAGCATATGTAAACGCTTAAGATTGAATCCTGTGGTAGATCTTTGAGGTGTGCCATATACCGCCGGAGTAATCAAGGCTTGCACCTCCACGAGGAAGGTTTTTTGACCTTGGAATGTAGAGGCAATTGCAGTTCCACTTAAATTATCACTTCTATTGGTTATTAATATAGCCGATGGATTTGCGACCTGACGCAAACCTGATTCTACCATTTCATAGACTCCAACTTTAGATGTCGACCCAAAACGATTCTTTCTAGCTCTCAAGACTCTGTACAAATGGGTTTTTTCGCCCTCAAAATGCAACACGACATCCACCATGTGTTCTAAAATTTTTGGGCCAGCTATTTGACCCTCTTTGGTTATGTGTCCAATTAAAATAATCGGAGTATTCGTTTCCTTAGCATATTTTAACAGCTCTGAACAACATTGTTTAATTTGACCAACTGATCCGATTGGCGATTCAATAAAACTACTATGTAGTGTTTGAATGGAATCTATTATTATTAGTTCATATTTTTTCTCAGCATTCTTACAATGATTTAAAACCTTATTTGTGGAAGTTTCACTATATATATGACAATTTTTATTCTTAATGCCAATCCTATTTGCTCGAATTTTAATCTGCGTAACAGCTTCTTCTCCAGAAACATATAATATGTTTTTTGCATCTATCAATGCCATCTGTAACAAAAGAGTTGACTTGCCAATACCTGGCTCTCCAGCCAACAAAATAACAGAACCATCAACAATTCCTCCGCCAAGCACGGTATTTAATTCTAAATCTGGAGTTTTTCGATATATCATAGCATCATTGGAAACATCCTGAATTAATATCGGATTCGCCGAGGCAGATGATATACCAAAGCTGGTTTTCGCGGGCTTGGTTTCCCGAACTTCTTCAACTATAGTATTCCATTGTTTGCAGGCGGGGCATTTGCCGTGCCACTTAGGGGTTTCATTTCCACAACTTTGACAATAAAAACTTGATTTACTCATATTTTATTTTTTTTACGATACAAAAAGATCATAGCAAAAAATCCAGCGACTATAATCATAATCGCCTGTGAACTATGTACAATGATTGCAAAAAATTGGGCGATTTCTTTTGTTATATTTATAGCTAAAAGTGACTGAATTACCAAATAATGATAAGACCCTATCCCTGTCGGTGTAGGAACAACCATCCCAAGACCACCCGCGACCATAACAAATAAGCCCTGGCCTATATTCAAATCTTTGGTTTCACTAAAACAATAAAAACAAACAACTGTCATTAATAAATAGCATAGCCAAATTAATATTGTATAAACAAAAAATAAGGCCTTATTAGAGATTTCCTGAATCGATAAAAACCCTAATTTAATGCCTTGAAAAAAAGAAGATATCTTGTTTAATTGGGATGAGCTTAAAAAGTTTTGAATCAATTTATATGTCAGAAATAATAATAAGACTAAACAAAGAAAATAAAGAAACAGGTGTTTTGGAAAAGCAAATATTGACGCGAAATTTATAAAGTCCTGATAGTTAAATACTAGGGCTAAAAACAAACATATTACTAACAAAATACAGTCTATTAATCTTTCTAAGATAACATGACCCAGTAGTTTGGATACAGGAATATTTGAGACTTTATTTAATGAGGTGCACCTTGCAATTTCTCCGCTTCTAGGAATAAAAGAATTAAACAAATAGCCAAATGCAATAGCATTAATTAAATCAAAGAATCTCGGACGAAATCCAAGTGGCTTAATTAGCAAATGCCACCTAAGTCCCCTGAAAACAAATGCCAAATAACCAAACAACATAGACAAAAACACCCATTTTAAAGGGATGCTTTTGAATACTTCTTGTAAATTTTTTAAATCAATCCCGCGAAACGCAACAAACAATAACAAACACCCTATCCCTAAAAATAATAGTGGCTGCAAGTATTTAAATAGCTTATGAGTCATTTAATTAATTGAGTTATCTTTTTCATTTGGAAAAATAATCGTGGGACTATATTTCTCCGCATCTTTTTGATCCATCAAAGCATATGAAACAATAATTACGAGATCGCCTATATTCATTTTTAATGCAGCTGGCCCATTAATCCCTATTTCACCCTTTCTATCGCCTTTTATGACATATGTCTCTAATCTTTCGCCATTACAAATATTTAAAACCTGCACTTTTTCGCCAGCAATAATATTCGCCGCCTTCATTAGAATTGGATCAATGGTAATACTTCCAATATAATTAATGTCAGCCTGCGTGATCTTTACTCTGTGTATTTTTGATTTCAATATATTTATTAACATAATCTTAAAATTATCCTATCGGGATATTGTCTATTAATCGCGTTCTCCCAACATGCGCAGCAATTAAAATTCGATATTTTATATTCTTTTTTATTCTATTAACAAAACTAAAGTTTTCCTCATCAATTATCTCAATATAATCCAATTTTATCAACGAGTTTTTTGTAAAAAAATTTATAAAGTTCTTTTTCACATCTATTATGCCGCCTTTAGGAGACTCCGATTCTAAACTAAGCTTAAACTTCTGAAGGGTCTTAAAAAGGTGTGTGGCTTGAATTTTTTCTTCTTTGTTTAAATTGTCATTTCTAGAGCTTAGGGCTAGGCCAGTTGAATCCCTAATAGTTGGACAAGATCTTATTTTAATTGGTAGTTGAAAATTTTTCACAAATGACTTAATAATCCATAATTGTTGATAATCTTTTTCTCCAAAATATGCTCGTGACGGACGTGTTAAGTTAAAGAGTGTATTGACAATATTAACAACTCCAGAAAAATGGCCGGGCCTTTTTTCTCCCTCTAAAATATTCATGCAAAAAGTAAAATTATAATTAACGATAGATTTATTACTTGGATACATTTCTTTATCCTTGGGCAGAAACACTAAATCACAATCCAAAGATTTTAATAGCTCTATATCTGTTTCATAACTTCGAGGATATGTATTAAAGTCATTTTTGTCATTAAATTGAGTGGGGTTTATATAAATTGAACAAATTGTAAAGTCGTTTTCACTAGCAGCTGCTTCTATTAGCGATAAATGTCCTGCGTGAAGTGACCCCATGGTTGGAATGAAGCCTATTGATTGTTTTTTTTTCTTAACTTGAAAAACAATTTCTTGTAAACATTTTATGTTTTTTACAATTTTCAATTCTTCCATATAATTTATTGCTAAAATGCACGTTATTTTTTTAAAAAGACCGCATTTTTTTATTAAATTTGCGTTACCCTAAATTAAAGTAAGATTGTAGATGCAGAAAAGAATTTTAATTGTTTCTCAGGAAATTTCCCCCTATACAACAGAAGGACATATTGGAGAAAGTGCTCTTGAACTAGCAAAAGTAATAAAAAAGAATAAAGGTGCAGAAATACGATTATTCATGCCCAAGTATGGTTGCGTGAATGAAAGGAGGCACCAATTACATGAAGTAATACGACTGTCTGGCGTCAATATTGTGGTAAATGATATTGATCAACCACTAATTGTGAAAGTGGCATCGATCCCGCAAGCAAGGTTACAGGTTTATTTTATTGACAACGATGAGTATTTTCAAAGTAAGAGGATATTAACAGAAAAAAATAAATCTTTAGTTAAAGATAACGATGAAAGAATGATTTTTTTCTGTAGGGGAGTATTAGAAACATTGCAAATGTTAGGATGGAGCCCCGATATCATTCATTGTCATGGCTGGTTTACTAGTCTTTTACCAGCATATTTAAAAGAGGGAGCTGATGACGATGGGAACAAATTATACTATAACCACCCCGTTTTTAAAAACACGAAAATTATATCTTCATTTCACAATGAAGGGTTCACGGGTTCTTTAAATAAAAGCTTAGTTGAAAAAATGAAATTTGATGGATTTGAGGATTCTTTATTAGAAACTCTAAAAAACCCCAATCATCAAGCTTTAATCTCTTTAGCAAGTAAATTTTCTGATGGAATAGTATTTGAGTCGGAATATAAAAATGATGAGCAATTAAAACTAGCTTACAAAGAAAACACACCTGTATTAGAATCTACAGACTATACGCAGTATTATAACTTTTATCAAAATTTTTTTTCTGAAGAATTAGTATAGGTATGATGAATGCGAAATGGATATCTTTTATTGCCCTTTTAACCCTTGTTTTTTTTTATTTCTCTTGTCAAAATGAAGAAAGCCTGATTGGAAACAGCCTCCTGACTGATGGCGAATACACTGTAGAAAGATACTCTGAAGATCTTGTTTTTTTAACGGAATCTATGATAGATGAAGATGGTGTTTTTGCATCAAGCACAACTAGTCTGTTGGGGTCTTATTTAGATCCTTTGTTTGGGCAAGTAGATGCGAGCTTTTCTTTCCAAATTAAACTGCCCGCAAACAATATGGCTTTTAATGCCGTAAACATCGAGGATATTTATCTAAATCTTCCATATATTGAATTTTACGGAAATAGCGAATTAAATAAAGATGATCTTGAATTTAATATTATAGTATCAAAATTAAATGAAAATATAGCTGATGCTGAGGACAACAGTAATAACACAAACTTTTCATCTACTCCAATTACATCCACTTATAAAGTTGTTGGAGATATTTCAGAGTCAAATTCCCTAGTTTTAAACCTAACTGAATCTGGCTTTGGCCTAGCAGAAATTCTTAATTTAAACGAATTAGACTTAGAAAATAATGAGAGTTTTTTAGATGCTTTCAATGGGTTTAAGCTAGAGGTGGAACCGATAAATTCTATTGATGGAGGTATTATGTATTTCAATACAACTAGCGACAGTGCCTTTCTGCATGTTGAATATATTAATTCTAATAAAGAAATTGACACCATCAATTTTCAAATCGCTGATCAAGCAAGATTAAATTATTTTAAGCATGATTACGCAAACACCTCTTTTTTGAATCAAGACACATTATGTTTTGTGCAATCAATGGGGGGAGTGTTTTCTGAAATCGAAATAAACGACCTAGATCTTTTCATGGACTCAACGTATATTGCTGTGAATAATGCCGAATTAACTGTGGCTATCAGTGAGAATAATGGCTCATTCCCTTTGCCTGAAAAATTAAGACTAATAACCATTGATAATAACGGAATGGAAGATTTAACGAGTATATTCACAGGAAATCTAGACACCCTCAATAATCATTATAATTTTAATATTACAGACTGCATAGAAGAAGTAATTACAAATGGGCTACATCCAAAATTTAAACTAGAAACATATGACCCAAGCTCTACGGCCGATAGAGTAGTTCTAGACAATTCAATTGCAAATCCTATAAGATTAGATTTAATATTAATTAAACAGGCAAACTAAAATATGTGCGGAATCGTTGCTTATAATGGGGGGAGAAATGCAATTCCTATTATTATCTCTGGGCTAAAAAGATTAGAATATAGAGGATATGACTCTGCTGGCATTGCTTATGTGAAAAAAAATAAGATGTCGGTAATAAAGAAGTCTGGAAAAGTAAAGGAGTTGGGCAAGAGCATTTCTGACGACTTAATATCAAGCATTGGTCTTGGCCATACACGATGGGCAACGCATGGCTCTCCATCTGATAAAAATGCACACCCTCACTTATCTATGGGCGGCGAATTAGCAATTGTACATAATGGCATTATAGAAAATTATGGGTCCATCAAAGAGGGCCTGCAAAATAGAGGATATGAATTTCGAAGTGAAACAGACACAGAAGTTTTAATTAATCTTATTGATGACGTAAAAAAAAATGAAAAAGTTAATTTATTTAAAGCTGTTCAGCTTGCCCTCTCACAAATAATTGGCGCATACTCAATCGCCGTGCTTGATGTGGCTGATCCGGAGACATTAATAGTCGCAAAAAAGGGGGGTCCTTTATTAATTGGGGTGGGTGAATCTGAGTATTTTGTGGCGTCAGACCCAAGTCCATTTTTAGAGCACACGAAAAATGTTATTTATTTAAATGACAATGAAATTGCCAAAATCACCAAATCTACGCTTGAAATACGAACAATACAAAATGAACTAAAAAGACCATATATTCAAAAATTAACTCTTGAGTTAAATCAAATTGAAAAAGGAAACTATGAAACTTTTATGTTAAAGGAAATTTACGAACAACCTCAAGCAATCCTTCAAACATTAAGAGGTCGAATTGACCCTAACTACGAGTTTATAAAACTGAGAGGATTAAATGAAAATATTGATTTTTTTAAAAACGCTAATAAAATAACAATTATAGCGTGTGGTACCTCTTGGCATGCGGGGCTAGTGGGGGAATACTTAATTGAGGGACTAGCCAAAGTGCCTGTTGAAGTTGAATATGCATCTGAATTTCTATATCGAGATCCTTTGATTTCAAAGGATGATGTTGTAATTGCCATTTCGCAATCCGGAGAAACTGCAGACACCTTATCTGCTGTCAACTTAGCTAAAGAAAAAGGAGCTCTTGTATATGGTGTCTGTAATGTTGTTGGCTCTTCAATCGCAAGAGAAGCCGGTGTAGGCACATATACACATGCTGGGCCAGAAATAGGTGTTGCATCTACAAAATCATTCACATCACAAGTAACCGTTTTAATTTTAGTTGCACTTTCAATCGCTAAATTGAAAAATAATATTTCTAATTCTACTTTTAAAGTAATCACGAGGTGTCTTTTTGATATCAGTAAAAAAATGAACTGGGCTCTAAAAGATATCGATAATCAAACCCGGGAATTGGCAAAACTATACAAAGACGCTAAAAACTTTTTGTTTTTGGGGAGAGGAATTAGTTTTCCTGTTGCTTTAGAAGGTGCTCTGAAGTTAAAGGAGATATCTTACATCCACGCTGAAGGATATCCTGCCGCTGAAATGAAGCATGGGCCGATTGCATTAATAGACAACAATATGCCCACAATTATCATTGCAACAAATAAATTTAAATATGAGAAATTATTAACAAATGCTGAAGAAATTAAAGCTAGATCTGGAAAATTAATTGCAATTGTAACCAGCGGTGATAAAAAAATGAATAAAATTGCCGATCATATTATAGAAGTTCCGGACGTTGAACGTTTTTTAAGCCCCCTAATTACAACCTTGCCGCTACAATTACTGTCATACCATATTGCTACACTACGAGGGTGTGACGTAGATCAACCTAGAAATCTAGCTAAATCTGTTACCGTTGAGTAAGAGGGGACTTTTAGGTTGATCCTATTCTATCACTATCTTTTTTTCAGTCGAACCATCATCATAGATTTCTATCAATGGTTGATTTTTAATGATTGTATTTTCTTGTCCTAGAATGTTGGTTGTTTTTATTAGTTCTCTTTTTGAATTTGGGGTTGGTATTTCGATTGTGGATGTTGTTTCTACATTACCTTCTGAGTCTGTTTTTATAAGGTATATATCATATCCCTCACCTCCAAAAGAACAAGTGTATCCTGTGATGATATAACCCCCATCATTAGTTTGTTTGACAGAACGTCCATAATCAGAACATCCACCACCAAAGGTTTGGGACCACTCTTCTTCTCCATTTTGATCTGTTTTGATTAAATAAACATCTATTCCACCTGAGTATGTATGTCCCGTAATGATATAACCTCCATCATTAGTTTGTTGTATTGAATATCCAACGTCATAATCTGGTCCACCAGTTTCAACACCAAAAGTTTGGAACCACTCTTCTTCCCCATTTTCATCAGTCTTTATTAAACAAACCTCCTCATTAACTGTACTGAGAAGTCCTAAGGTTGTTTTACCAGTAATAACATATCCTCCATCGACAGTTTGTTGGACAGAATGACCATAGTCCCAATATGTTCCATACCAGAAAAACTGAGACCATTCCTCTTCTCCATTTTCATCTGTTTTTATGAGGTATATATCTCTATCTTCAACACCCGATGATGTGATTCCAAGAGTTATATATCCTGTAATAATATATCCCCCATCAAAAGTTTGTTTTACTGAGAAACCCTTATCATCACCTGTTTCACCAAATGTTTGAGACCATTCCTCTTCTCCATTTTCATCTGTTTTAATTATGTGGATATCTACATTCCCATTATTATTAATATTTCCACAGAGAATATACCCCCCATCAAAAGTTTGTTGTACAGAACTTTTCTCTTCCAAACTACCTGTACTTAATTGAAATGTTTGAGACCATTGTTCTTCTCCATTTTCATCTGTCTTTATTAGATTATTACCCCCAATCATGACATATCCCCCATCAAAAGTTTGTTGACCTTCTTTTGGAAAATACATAGACCCTAATATGTTTTCATTAATCCACTCAACACTTCCATTTTCATCTGTCTTTATAACATCATTTCCAATGATAATATATCCACCATCTAAGGTTTGTTGAACACACCAACCATAATCATGATTATCTCCTACATAAGATTGTTCCCACCCTTGTCCAAATACAATCAATGGTAAAACGAATAGTATTATATATAGATGTTTCATGTTATTCTATTACTATCTTTTTTTCAGTCGAACCATCATCATAGATTTCTATCATTGG
>CETI01078052.1_pt1 | contig 18634 bp, 17 predicted proteins | sample 361441 | NCBI WGS metagenome assembly CETI01 (sample SAMEA2622478, study PRJEB7988) | marine metagenome | biome: marine biome (ENVO:00000447); feature: deep chlorophyll maximum layer (ENVO:xxxxxxxx); material: "saline water (ENVO:00002010), including plankton (ENVO:xxxxxxxx)" | depth 90 m | reverse complement strand
TTTATTAAGCTTATTTTTCTTATTATAGAAGGTACAAAATGTGAGTTTAAAGGATGATAATTATCATTTGGGCCAAATGTATTGGTCGGCATTAAACATGTATAGTTTGTTTTATATTGTTCATTATAACTTTGACACATTTTAATACCTGCAATTTTTGCAATTGCATATGCATCATTTGTTTTTTCTAGTGGACCTGAAAGAAGGTAGCTTTCCTTTATTGGCTGTTTACATTCTCTAGGATAAACACAACTTGAGCCAAGAAAAATTAAGCTTTTCACTCCACTAAGATATGCTGAGTGTATTATATTAGTTTGTATTGATAGATTTTGCTGTATAAATTCTGCTTTAAATTTATTATTTGAGTGTATTCCTCCAACTTTAGCTGCTGCAATAAATATAAATTTTGGTTTATTTTTTTTTAAAAATTTTAAAACTTTAATTTGATTTGTTAAATCAAGCTTTTTTCTATCCGCAGTTAAAATTTCTTTATAACCTTTTTCTTTTAATTTTCTTATAATTGCACTGCCTACTAGACCTTTATGTCCTGCAACATATATCTTTGAATTCAATTTTATCATTTAAGTCAATTTTTTAATTCGAAACTAACCATTTCATTGACTAACTTTTTAATATTATACTTTACTTTCCAATTTAACTCTTTTCTAGCCTTCCTTGAATTTCCCAAAAGAGTATCAACTTCTAAAGGTCTAAAATACGCTTTATCACATTCAACTATGCATTTACCATTGTGATCATAGCACTTTGAATTAATTCCAGTACCTTTCCAGTAATATTTTATTTTCAATTCTTCTAATACAAAATTTACAAATTGCTTTACTGTATATTGTTTTCCTGTTGCAATAACATAGTCATCAGGATTTTTTTTTTGTAACATTTTCCACATAGCAACAACGTAATCTTTGGCATGACCCCAATCTCTTTTTGCATTAAGATTTCCTAAATATAGTTTTGTTTTATAACCTTTTTTTATTTTACATAAAGCTGATACAATTTTTTTTGTTACAAAAGTTTCACCTCTAACTGGACTTTCGTGATTAAAAAGTATCCCATTACAAGCAAAAATTTTATAAGCTTCTCTATAATTAACTGTTATCCAATGAGCATAAACTTTAGCTACACCATAAGGACTTCTTGGATAAAATGGAGTATTTTCATCTTGAGGTATTTTTTTGACTTTTCCAAACATTTCAGATGTACCTGCTTGATAAAATTTTGTTTTTTTAATTAAATTATGAAATTTAATTGCTTCTAAAATTCTTAATGCTCCTATTGCATCAGCATTAGCAGTATATTCAGGGACCTCGAAAGATACTGCAACATGTGATTGTGCAGCTAAGTTATATATTTCATCTGGCTGAATATTCTTAACTAAACTAGAGACTGATATAGCATCTGTTACATCTCCAAAATGTAAAATAAACTTTCTTTTTTTTTGATGTGGATCTTGATACAAATGATCAATCCTCGCGGTATTAAAAGATGATGAACGTCTTTTAACACCATGCACTTCGTAGTTCTTTCTAATTAATAATTCAGCAAGATAAGAGCCATCTTGTCCAGTTATACCAAAAATTAAAGCAACTTTTTTTTTCATTTATAATGTTATTTTTGATGATGGATAATTATTATATACACCATCATAAGTCAAAATTTAAAAATTTTTTTTGAATGACTTATTAATATATATATATTCGAATGTTCTTCTTAATGGCATTTTTGCCTTGTAAATCATAAAAAAATTTTTTTTAACTAGTAATTCATTAATATCTGAAAAAGTATATTTTTTTTTTATCATATTATCATAATGGTGTTCAAATAAGATTAAATGAATATTGTTAATATTGTCTTTTAATCCTTTTAAAATATCATATTCAAAACCTTCTGTATCAATTTTAATTAAATTTATAAATTCAAAATTATTTTTTTTAATATATTCATCCAAAGTTTCTAGATTGATTTGAATTTCATTATATATTTTTTTATTTCTAAAAGGATTAATAATATTAAATTTTTTTTTAAAATATTTTGAATCTTCATTAATCTCACTAAAGGTTGTTGATGAACTTTCGTAGAATTGTTTTAAAGGTTTGGTTTCATTAATTGATCCTAAACCAATATTTTCAATTACTATTTTAGAATTTTTAAATTTTTCATCTAATTTTTTTTTTTTTGTTTTAAGAAATTCAAAATTTATAGGGCTTGCCTCAAAAGAAATAATTTTTTTAACATTAAAGTTATTAAGAAAAAAATCAATTGATTCACCTTTATGTGCACCAATATCAAATATGATTTCATATTCATTAAAATTTTCCTTTTTTAAAAAATTTATAATTTTTCTTTTATGAAAAAAGTCAAAAAAATTTATTAAAAAAATTATTATTTTTTGCATGTTTAATTTTCAAATATATATTTTCCAAATTTTTTTTTTATTTTTATTTCATCTTCTTTACATGTGTTATTTATCTCACAATTTTGATAATTTGAAATTTTATCCAAAATATTTTTGTTTTCTTGAAAATAACTATTTTTAACTTTATAAAAAGCATCTTCTAAAGGATTATATTTATAAAGAACTCTTTCATTGTTAATTCTATTTAAATTTCTTCCTGTAAATACTGAAGCGGTAATAAATATAAGTATTATTGTGGTTATTTGAAATTTATTAGTATTGATTTTGAAAGAAGACAATTTTATTGATAATGGTAAAAAAAATATTAATGCAACTAAACTAAAGCCACCATATCTTAATGACGGATGATTATAAAACCATTCTAAAAATAAAATTAGAATCAAAAAATAAAATATTATTTGGTACTTGTTTAAATCAATTTTAGTTTTTTTAACACTTATCTTAGAGTATGTAATAAATATTATTAGTGATAAAAAAATTATACCTAACAAAAAATCTGAAACTTTATTAAAAAAATATTTGTCTATCCAATTACCTACCCAATTAAAATATTTTATATAAACTTCTGGATTATCAATTCTAAAATCGGGACCAGCACCAGCTTTTGACCATTGCTGATACCAAACGTTCATATTCTCTACTTGTATTATAGGAATAGACCAGCTAAAATTTTCGAAGCATGTAATTTTAACTGGGTAAATTAAACAACCTGAACTAAAAAAATATGAACTTATTATAAATAAAAATATTATAAAAAAAATTATTATATAACTATTCATAATATTTTTTTTTATTAAATCGGTAAATTTATAAAAATTGGAGTAATAAATATAAATAGGTATTAGAATTAATAAATACAATATATAAAATGCCTTTAAAGAAATTATAAATATTAATAAAGCATAAATTTTTAAATTCATTTCGTAATATTTAGTACGACTAGTCAAAACTGATAAAACTTCAGAGGCTAAAATCATTATTAAAATCTGCGCCGATCTATCAGTGCCATGCTCTCCAATTCTGTAAAAAAAAATATTAATAAAAATTAATGAAAGTAATGAAAAAAAAACTACACAATCATTTTTAATAATCGTTTTATTATTAAAATTAAATTTTTTTGAATTTATAATCCTTATTTTTTTTAATAAAATTATATTTGAAAAACCTAATACAAAAACAGCTGCAAAGTTAAAAGAAAAGTACTTTATTAATGGCAAATAAAATAAGGAATTAATATAAAAAATTGAAGATGGTGTCCTAAAACCATGGTTAAATTGTCCAGTTCCAACGAGTAAATCAAATTGAGTCAAATTATAAGTATATACAAAATGATAATAGGAAAAATCATCATGATTTTTGAATATTAGCAATGAAATAAACGCCAATATAAAAATTGAAAAAAATAAATAAAAATCTTTCTTTAAAACATAAATTTTAAATTCTCTAAATAATAAGATAAATCCAAATATCCCTAAAATTATATAAATAGAGTTAAATATGTAATTGTGAGGAATAAAAAAGTTACTTAGATAAGCTATAAAAATGCTAAATACTAATCCAAAAATACCTAAATAACCAAAATTTATAGTTTTATATTTTTTTGTAAAAAATTTAACAAATAAATTTCCATAACCTATTAAGGATATTGAAACAATGAAATAAGATACAAAAAGTATTAATAAATTAGTCATTTAATTATTTACAGATATATATTTTATAGTTATATCCTTCATATCACTTTTATTTAAATGTTTTAAATATTTTTTATCTTTTGGAAATTTTTTAGAATGTATTTCGATTTAAAAAAATATAACAATTATAAAGCTGAATATATATGTACTTTTATTGTGTCATTGTTACCTATAATATTCTTCTTTGGTAGCGGTATAGCTAATTCTCTAGTAATCCTCCTGGACATTATATTCATTTATGTTTTGTTCAAAAATAAAAAATTTTATTTTTTAAAAAACAATTTATTTATTTTTTTATTATTATTTTGGTTTTTTTTAATAGTAAATTTATTTAATAGTATAAATTTTGAAAATTCTTTATTAAGAACTATCGGTTTTTTTAGATTTATTATATTCATATACGCAATTCAATTTTTTTTTAATGAAGAAAATAAAAATTATAAAAAAATTATTTTAAATTCTTGGTCTATTTTAGTTTTAATTATATCAATAGACTTAATTTTTGAATCTATTTTTGGCTCAAATATTTTAGGTTTTAAATCATATATGCCAGGTAGATTATCGGGCTTTTTTAATCAAGAACTTAAAATTGGAAACTTATATTCTGCATTTTATTTAATTGTATTATCTTATTTATTATATTTGGAATCTAACAAAACTTTTTCTACATCAAAATTGAGTCAACAAATATACAACATAGTTAAAAATAATTACTTTTATTTTTTAATTATAATTTTTATAGTAATTTCTGCACTAATTGGTGAGAGATCAAATCTTATAAAAGTTTTGTTAATGTCAATTATTTTTATTTTTTTTGTAAGAAGTAAATTTGCTTCAAAATTAAAAATTTTTATTTTTACAATTTTGTTTTTTTCAATTTTATTAGTTTCAAGTAAAAATTATCATTGGAGGTATTGGGAAGTTTTCATTAAACCTGTAATAAGTAATCCAATTGAATATATTAATAAATCTCATTATGGATCACATTATAAAGTTGCAATTGATGTTTTTAAAAATAATAAACTTTTTGGTGTTGGTTTAAAAAATTATAGGATTGAGGTTAAAAAAGATAAATATGCTGGAAAACTTTCTTCAATTCACCCTCACCAAATACATTTTGAAATTTTAGCTGAATTGGGAATTTTTGGATATTTGTTTTTTATAAGTTTTATGTTGGTCAATCTATATTTGTCCATAAAATCCTTTTTTAAAACAAAAAACTATTTTGTTTTGGCTGGATTTCTTTATGTGATGGCTGCCCTTATCCCAATTTTACCATCTGGAAGTTTTTTTACATCTTTTGGAGCTACATTTTTTTGGATGAATTTTGCTTTGATGACATCTGCACTCAATTCATATAAAGAAAATCCAAAATAATTTTTTAATGAATAATTTAACTTTAATAATACCTGCTAAAAATGAGTCCGAGTCACTTCCTAAAGTTTTAGATGAATTAAAAAAATATCCCTATAATATTTCTATTGTTTTGCACGAAAGTGATAAGGAAACAATAAATTCAATCAAAGAATACAATGCTAAAATAATTTATCAAAAAAACTTTGGATATGGAGATGCTCTCATTCAGGGAATTAATAAATGTGAAACTAAATATTTTTGTATATTTAATGCAGATGGATCATTCAACCCGGGTGAAATAGATTCGATGATTGATAAAACTATAAACGAAAATTTAGATTTTGTATTTGCATCAAGATATCAAAAAAATTCTGGAAGTGAAGATGATACAATCGTAACATTGATTGGTAATTATATTTTCACAATTTTAGGAAAAATATTTTTTAAATTAAATATTTCTGATATCTTATACACATATGTTTTAGGCAAAACTAAAAGTGCTCATAAACTTAAACTCAATAGAAAAGATTTTACCTTGTGTGTTGAGCTACCAATTAAAGCTAGAAGAGATAATATGAAAATAAATTCTATAAGCTCTTATGAAAGGATGAGAATTGCTGGAAAAAAAAAGGTAAACGCAATTAAAGATGGATCTCTAATATTAATTTATTTAATAAAGATTTTTTTTAACAAAAATATTTAGTTTACTTAACTAAGCTTATTAATAAATAAACAAAATTAAAAAAAAATAATAAATAAATATTTTTTTCTAAAAATAAGTATTTTTTTATGTTCTGATTTTTAATTAGTGTGAAAAGTATTATATATAAAATTGGTTCAAAATAATTATGATATATTGTTAATTGAAAGTTGGAAAAAATTAATAAAGTCAAAAGTAAATAATTATTAAATTTATTTTGAAATAAAAAAATAAATAAAAAAGCAATTGGAATAATTAATATTAATTGAAATTCTTGGAATTTTATTACTTTATAAAAAATTTGATAAAAAATTCCCCCCCCTCCTAAATTTAAATAAATATTTTCATAATTTGAAAAATAATATGATATTAAAAATAAAAATATAAAAAAATAAAAATTTTTATTTTTAAATACAAAATAACTTTTTTTCAATTTATCAAAAAAAATTATTATAAATGGTAATAAGTGAAAAAATATTATACAAGATGAATAAAAAATTTTATTTGAAATATTTAAAGCTGAAAAAGTTTTTTCATATAATCCCCATTCGTCTGATGATTTTAAGAAATTAATATCTAAATAAAAAATATAATAAATAGCGGGTAAAGCAAAAAATAAATTAATTAAAATAATTAAAAAAACTCTGCTTAGTAGTTTTTGTTCCTTCAAAATTTTTGAAAAATTTATAAAAAAAAATATTGAAAAAACAGAAAAGGTTGGCATAAAATAAGCTGATAATGATAGAAAAAAAATATTCAGATAAATAGGATAATATTTTGTTCTTACTTTTAAAAATACCAAATAATAATAAACTGAAATTGTAAAAAATAGTAAACCATATAAATAACTGTCTGGCCAAATAGAATATGACCTGATTGTTGGGGAAAGAAAAATAATGGATGAAAGTAAAATTATTTTACTTTTATTTATATTTGTAAATCTGATTTCTATCGACTTATATAAGAATAAAAATATTATACCTGGAATAATTAAGTGAAACGCTCTGTAAAATTCTTCACTTTGTAATAAGTTTAAAATAGAAGCTGAAAATAAAAAGAAAATTGGCGAATGTCGATATTCTAAAACCTCATAATTAAGAAGATAATATATGGCACTCTCCTTAAAATATAAAGTTCTTTCAAAAGCGGAATAAAAATCAAATTTTGCTCCACCTAAAGAATCTTCGTTAAATATATATCCAATTACTAAAGTTGATAATAAGGCAATTATAATTATGATTTCTTTTATTTTTTTGGATTTTAAATACATTTAAAAAATTTTGAAATTATTTTTGTTATAAAATAATCAATTGAAAAAAAGAATTTTTTATTAAATTTTTTTTTTATTAAAATAAAAAAATCAAATGCTTGGGAACGTTTAATCCACCAATATTTTCCAAATTTTTGGTAATTAGACATTATCCCATCATCAACTTGTCTATATAAAGTTAATCTTTTACCAATAACATTGTAACTTTCTTTATATATCGAAAAAAGGCAAGATAATCTAAAATCAATTTCTAAAAGTTCGTAATTTCTCTTCTTAAAAACTTTTATACATTTTTCCAAATATTTTTTTTTTAGGCTTATTGTGCTGGTTGGAAAAGTAGTAGGCCATATTGATGAATTATTTATTCTATTTTTACTAAAATTAAAATTTTGTATTTTAGCTTTGTCCAAGATTATAGGGATATCAAAAACAGCTTTTGAATTAGGAAATTTATTAAAATAATTTACTATCTCCTTTACTTTATTTTTCTTAAATAAATCATCTCCATCTAGTAAGCAAATTATACTACCTTTACTTTTTTTTACTCCCATTTCTATAGATCTAATTTGATTTAATGCTGGTGATAAATATACTTTATTTTTAAGTAATTTAATTTTACTTATCTTTGAAAGAATTCTATCTGAACCATCACTTGAACAATTGTCTATAACTATAATCTCTATATTTTTATAAATTTGATTTTTTACTGACTTAATAGTCTTTAAAATAAATTTTTTTTTATTATAGCTTGTTATAATAACTGTAATTAAAACATTATTTTTTTTCATTATTTTTTAAGAATTTTGTTCACAAAAATAATAATAAATAGTATTGAAAATCCTGAATATTGAAGCATATATCTATCTATACCATTGGTGACATGCCATTCGAAGTCAGATTGAATTATAAAAAAAATAAAAAATGTTGATAAATTTAAAAGTGCATAAATTATTAAATTTTCTTTTGATAATTTTACATTTTTTATAAATAAAATTATTATTGTTAAAAAAGAAATTATCATTATTGGATTTTTAAATAAGGAAATTAAATAATATTTAAATATAAAAAATAACTTATAAATTATTATTTTAAAATCAAATAATGAATTTAAATCATAATCTCCAGAAAATTGAAATGAGGCGTTTAAATTAACTTGAAAATGTTTATAAATTAAAAATTTAAACATCAAACTTAAAACAAATCCTAGAAATATTAAATATAAGTATTTGTAATTTTTTTTAAATAATTTAAAGAAAATAACCACTAAATAAGAAGTTAATAAATAAATTATACTTTCATATTTAATCCAAAAAATAATATTATTTATGAATATAAACATCATAAAATTAAATAAATTTTCCTGCTCTCTCTCAAAAATTAAATATAAATATCTTGAAAGAATTAATAATAATGAAAAAACTAGAATATCTTGATTACCCAGGAAGTGATTAAGATTAAAACATATAATTGATAGAGAAATAAATAAAAAATATTTAAAACTTTTATCTTTAATTAAATCAACAATCGAAAAAATTGAAATTAAATATAAAAATAGAAAGAAAAGTCTTCCAAAATATTCATGAGCAATTGGTACGGCTTTCCAAAATAAAGCCCATATAAATGATCCTAGATGTGGATATTCATATTTGGGTAATGTAGATAAATTTTCAAAACCCATGTTTTGAAAGAAATTTAATGCCCTTTTATACCAATGAAATTTTCCGTCCCATCCTAAGTCAGGGTTTGAAATAATATAAAATGAAAAAATATAAAAAATTAATAAAAAAATAGAGAATTTTTTAAAATACAAAAAATTATTTTTTGTTTTAAAATAAATTATGCTCGAGAAAAATAAATATAAAGCTAAAATTAATATAATAGACTCGATTTTTAAAAAAAACATTGAGAGAAAAAGAGAAATATTCAAAAAAATAAAAACATTCAGTAAAAGAAAATCAATTGTTTCATTTTCGACTCTTATATTTTTGCCTACAACTTTTAAAAAATTATTTTGAAATAAAAATAAAAGAATTATAGGAAATACAAAAATATAAAAAGTTTCAGTCATATTTTTTCAAAAAATAACAATTTTGTTTTTTTTCAACAATTTCAAAATCATCTAGATTAAACTTATTTTTTATAATTATCTTAACATCATTAATAAGATCTTTATCGAAAGGAATAATTTCAACTTGATATCTTCTAAGCTTACTACCTTTGCTTTCATCCAAAGAAGTGCTTATGGAATATTCTAATTGATCGTTATTTATATTTATTTTTTTAGTTAGTATTTTTTTTTTAGTTTTATTTTCTAACTTAAATAAGTTTATTATTAAATTTTTATTTTTTATCAAATTATTATTAAGTTTTATTTCAACAGATTCAATTTTTTTAATTAATGGTGGAGTTTCATTAATTATATATTTTGAATTTGATAAGTATGTATCTAATTTTTGTTTTTCCTCATAATTAAGAAGGATATATTCGTTTTCTTCAGCACTATTTTTTTGAAAATCGTAATAATACCAGTTACTTAATGGTGCTATAGAATTATTTTTCAAAATTGGATTGGTATTAAATTCATACCTATTTTTTAAATAAACAATAAAACCTTGTGAATCTCCCTCACAAAATTTAGAGTTTCTGAGCAATCTTTCATCTTTATCATATTTGATTACATGAAATACGTTTTGGAAAAAATTAAATTTAATTAATAAAGCAAAAAAAATGATTACTGAAATGTATTTTATTTCTAAATTTTTTAAATATTTATTTTTTAAAATTTTTTTTTTCATTGTCTTATAAAGAGATAATCTTTTGTAAATTGCTTATCAAATGGTCCTACTAAATTGAATTTTAACTTTTTTAACTTATTTTTTAAAAATTTTAAATCTTTTGGATTGCTAATTTCAATAAATATACTTGATACAAAATTAAACATTTTTGATTTAATTAGTTCTTTTACCACGATTATCTCTAGACCTTCCACATCTATTTTAACAAGATAATTAATTGATCTATTAGTAAGAACTTTATTTAACTTTTTATAATTTATGAACTTGCACGCAATTTTATTTTTAAAATTTTTATTATTTTTTTTTAATAATGAGGACATTCCAGTATGCGAAGGATTAAAATAAATATGTTTTATAGTATTTTTTTTATAAATTCCCTTACCTAATGCATTGCCATTCACATTATTTAAGATAAAATTTTTTTTAGCTATATTGTTAATTTTTTTAATAGGTTCAAAAGCATAAATAAATTTACAGTTATTATTTTTTGAAGCTAGACATGAATAAAGACCTATGTTTGCGCCGATATCTAAAAAAATAAATTTCTTTTTAATTTTTTTTAAATAGTTTGAATAGTAATATCCATATGCTGCGCCTAAGCAAAATTTATATGTATTTTCAAAATTGTCCTGATTCAATAGTTTTATTCCATATTTTGAATATTTATATTTTCCGATCGAAAAATTAATTAAAAAGTTATATACACTTACTGTCTTAAATATAAAGATGTTGGAAATTACTACAGAAAATCTGTGCAAAATATAATTGTATAAATTAATCATTTAATAATTATATTTATTTATAATAAGTTTAAACAATAATTATATAAAAAAATAAAAGAAACAATTAATAATTATGGTAAAAGTATTTTACTGGTCCCCTTTTATATCTAAAATAGCAACTCCAAAGGCTGTGGTGTATTCTGCTATATCAATTAAAAAATATTCGAGAGGGAAAATTGAACCATCAATTATTAATCTATTTAATGAATGGGATAATTATATAGAAGATATCAAAGAAAATAATTTAAATATTTATAATTTATTTAAAATTAAAAAATATATTAAACTCCCAGAAAAAGGTTTTTTACAAAGTAGATTTTCATTTTTTTTTATATTTATTTTAAGTTTTTTTCCTTTATTAAGTTTATTAAAAAAAAAAAAACCTGATTACTTAATTATTCATTTAAATACGTCTTTACCATTAATTTTATTACTATTATTTAAATTTGAAACTAAATTTATTCTAAGAATATCTGGGAAACCTAGACTTAATTTTTTTAGAAAAATACTCTGGAAATGCGTTTCGAATAAATTGTATAAAATAACAACACCTACAAAAATAATTGCTGAAGATCTCATTAAACAAGAAATTTTTTCTCATAATAAGGTTGAAATATTATATGATCCTGTCCTATATCTAAAAAAAATTAGAATAAACAATAAACGAAAAGTAAATAATTCTGACAAAAATAAAATTGTAGCTATTGGAAGATTGACTAGACAAAAAAATTTTAAATTTCTAATAGAATGTTTTTCAGAAATCGTAAAAAGATATGATAATTTTACGTTGCATATACTTGGAGATGGTGATGAAAAAATATCTTTACAAAAGTTAATAAAAAAAAATGATCTTGATAAAAAAGTTTTTCTTGAAGGCTACAAACCTGAAGTATCTTCATATCTTATTAATTCATACTGTTTTATACTATCTTCCTTATGGGAAGACCCTGGCTTCGTAATAATTGAGTCCGCCATAAACAATACAATTATACTTTCATCAAATTGCGAAACAGGTCCAAAGGAACTACTAAATAATAAAGTAAATAGTTTCATTTTTGAGAATAATAATAAAATTAGTTTTATAAATTCTTTTGATGAAATGATAAAAACCGATGAAAAAACAAAATTTAAAATAAAACTATCAATGAAAAAAAATATTAATAAATTTACGTTATTTCAACATTATAAAAAGCTGAGCAAGCTAATATTATAAGTTGTTTATTAACTTTTTAAATTTTTTTTTTCCATTTTCAAAATTAAAATTTATTAAATTCTTTCTTGCAACTAATGTTTTTTTTTTCATTATTTTTTTATTTTTCATGTAAAAAATTATATTTTTTGCAATATTTTTTGGACTTCTGTCTTTTAAAATTATACCTCCTCTTCCATTTAATAAAATTTCGGTAATTCCAGACTTATAATGGGTAGAAATAACTGGTAAATTCAAGGCTAATGCTTCAACAATTACGTTTGGGAAACCCTCGTATCTAGAAGTTGATAAAAATATTTTTGATCTTTTAAAATAAGGCAAAGAATTTTTAACACCGGATATTATTTGAATATTTTTTGAAAGATTATTACTGTTTATAAAGTCTAATAAAATATTTTTTTTACTCCCACTTCCAACAATTAACAAATTTATATTTTGTTTTTTTTCTAAAATTATTCTGAAAGCCTTAATTAATAATATTTGATTTTTTTGATCTTCCAATCTTCCAACATTTAAAATAATATTTTCTTTAAATTTTATTTTCTTTTTTATCTTAAGTTTTGACTCTCTTATAATTTTTGGAAAATCGTAAAAATTTTGAAGAGTTTCAACTTTTTTTCCAACAAATTCTTTTAGATCTTTTGAGAGCTCATAGCTATTTCCAATAATTAAATCTGAATATCTATAAAAAAGTTTAATACAAATTTTAAGAATTTTATTTTTAAAAGAATTAGAAAAGTTACTTGCATAATTAAGTTCAGATAAGTGATTTCTTTCAAAACATATTTTTTTTATTTTTTTTATTTTAAATAAGGAAATTAAACTTACGATGTTAGCAAAATTTTGATTAGATATAAATATTATTTGATCATATATATTGATTTCTTTTTTTAATTTTTTTCTGATTTCGAATATTGAAAAAAATAATCTTGTATGATTAAGTTTGTAAATTTTTATTTTTTTTTTTAAATAAGAATTTATTTTAGGTTTTTTTGAGAGAGTTAGGAATTCTAAATCATAATTTTTTGGACAACATGAAATTAATTTTGAAATAGAAAGATCTGCACCTCCTAAAACTGAATATGGATGGAAAAATATTATTTTTTTTTTCATAATATTAATATTTCAATAACAATTTATAAAATATTTGAAAAACTAAAATCATAACTATTTTAATGCTCATTTTGCTATAGCCTTTTCTTCTTTTTAAAAAGTTTATCTCTACATCTTTGATTTTAAGATTTTTTCTAGATGTTATTAAGTCAAATAATATTTTATATCCTTTTTTATAAAGTTTATTTTTTGATTGTAAAAAAATAATTTTTCTAAAAATAAAAAAGCCACTCATTGGATCTTTGGTTTTATTTCCAAATATTAAATTAATTATTATTATAAGTATTTGTGAGCTTAACTTTCTAAAAAAACTAAGCCCTTTAATTTTGTTTGTGAATAGTTTTCTTGCGCCCACAACAATATCTAATTTTTCTTGATATATTTTCTTTAACATTATTTTAATATATTTTGGATCATGCTGTCCATCGCCATCCATTACTAAAATATAGTTATTTTTACTTTTATTAAATCCTTCAATACAGGACATTGCTAAATCTCTTGGGAATTTTTTTCTACTTATAAGTTTAATAAATTTTTTTTTTTTAATAAAACTTTTTATTTTTTCCTGAGAACCATCTGTTGAACTATCATCTACAATGATAATTTCAAAATTCGATTTTTTTACTTTTAAAATAATATTTTTTAATAGCTTAATTATATTTTTTTTCTCATTAAATATGGGAATAATTATAGTAAAGTTAGGAAAAACCATATTTTTACAATATATATTTTTATAAAAAAAAAAACTAATTTATAAATTTTATGACTATATTTTCTAAAAGGATAATTTTTGAAATTACAATCGCCATTTTTATATCTGCATTAGTAGTAATTTTTTCTGAAAGTTACATTTTTAACAAAATATTTAGTTTTTATAATATCCAACATTTGACTCCATCATTTGCTGATTTTAGAAGTTATCAGGCTCTACCCGCTACTGTAGATAGTGGACACAATCCATATCTAAATCATGAGTTTGATCCATGGAAAAGACCTTTTAATCTACCGTATATATGGTTTTATATTTCAAAATATTTAAATTTAGCGAACGAACTCAACTTTAAGTTATTTGTATCATCTTATATAAGTTTTTTTATTTTTTGTATATTTAGAACTGCCTCATTAACAAAAAATAATTTAAGTTATATAATTGTTATTTTTATCTCTTTATCTGCATCATCTATTTTAGCTCTTGAAAGAGGTAATACAGACATTTTAATTTTCTCGATAATTTTTGCTGCCTGTATAATAAAAAAATTCTATTTAAATCTTTCTTTGCTTGTTTTTGCGGCAATGCTTAAGCTTTATCCAATTTTTTCATTCATAATTAATTTTGATAATAGAAAAAAGTTCTACTTTTCTTTTTTTGGATTTTTAATAGCCTTTATAACTATATTTAGTAATTTAAAATATTACTTCTATAATACACATTCAACTTTCAATACTGGAATAACATTTGGAATTAGACCTATAATATTAGGTTTCTTTAAAGCTTTTGAAAGATTAGATGTAGACTTTTTTGAATATAATAATTTTAACTTTATTTTAATTTTTGGAACTATTTTAATATTAACTTTAATTTTCTTTTTTTATTTCGCTTATAAAAATATCAATTATAAAGATGGAAATATTAATTTTGTAGATATAAAAAATAGATTATTTTTAGCAGGATCAAGTATCTATTGTTTCTCTTTTATATTTTTTTCTAGTTTCGATTATAGATTGATTTTTTTAATTTTAACTATCCCTTATTTAATAGAAAATATTGATCGTGTAAAAATATTTTCAATAATATTTATATTTTTATCATCAAATTCATTGATATTTTACTCATTTGCCAACTCTTCATCTGATTTTATTTATATTGGTTTATTGGTTCATATGTGTAAATCTATTTTGTTTCTTTTAGTTTTCTATGAATTAACAAAATTTTATAAGGTTTTTTTTAATAGAATTGTATTATCTAAAGATTAATAATTTTTTTTTTATAAAAAAATATGAAATTATATATACAAAAATATTTATAATTATTAACAAAACTTGAAATTTAGTATTTGAAATATCATTCAAAGAAATTAAAATAATTAAAAAATTATAAAAAAGTATTAATACTGATGAAAAATTATTAATATAATTTTTTTTAAAACTAATTTTTTTACTTAAATATTTAAATAACAATTGATGTAGGTGGGAATTGTCTGGACTAAAAGGAGAAACAGATAACTTATATTTTCTAAAAATAGAAAATAAAATTTCAAAACAAGGATACCAAATCAATAAAATTATAAAGAAAGGTGATAAATTTTGATTATATAAGTAAATTGTAATTAAATAAAAAGCCATAAAAAAACCGATTAAATATGAACCGCTGTCACCGATATAAATTTTGTTAAATAAATTTAGCAGTGACATTAAAAACAATACAAAAATTAAAAGTGTTACGAATTGAAAATTTACAATTTCTGAGGAAATTCCGGTAAAATGAAGTAAAAAAACTACAATAGCATAATAGCCTGAAACTAAACCGTTTAAACCATCTATAAAATTTGTTCCATTAACTAAAATTACTATACAAAAATAGCAAAAAAATAAATTAAAATAAAAATTTTCTAATAGATTGTCTAAAAATATAATTTTTGTATTCTCTAAATATAGATCTGTGAGATATACAAAAATTAATATGATCAAAGTTTGAAACACCAATCTAAAAGTTGGAGAGTTTAAAATTTTAAAATCCGATAGAGTTCCAGATAAAAAAATTAAAAAAAATAAAAACTTTTGAGTTAGATCAATTTGATTATTAAAAAATAAAGTTAAAATTAAAAAATATCCACCCAAGGCTGGTGGTATATGATCAGTTGTAAATTTTTGATGAAGATTTCTATCCTCTATCTTTAGAAACTTTTCTGGAACTAATAAATAGATTATTAAAAAAAAAATTATAATACCGTAATAAATATACATTTTATTTCTTAATAAGATAATTTAAAGACAATCTCAAAAGATAAATAATAGAAATTATTTTATTATAGTTCATGTATTTATTATAAACCTTATAACCATCTATTAACTTTTGAAATGTACTTGAAGAAAGTGAATTATCTAATTTTCTCCATTTAGCTAAGTTGTCGTTTATTCCATAAAGTTTAACGTTTTTTTTTGCGATGTTTAACCATAAAACGTAATCTTCTTTTGTAGATAAAGGCGCAAATTTGCAATCATCATTTATTAGTTCTCTTTTAAGAACTACAGTAGATAATCCAATATCACAAGATTTAACTAAATCATTAAAACTCAATATCTTTTTTGTTTGCCTTTCACCTATTTTTTTATTTGAATAATCGATAATGTCATATGCTGTAAAAGAAAAATCTATTTGATTTTGATTCATAAACTTAATTTGCTCCTCAAGTTTATTTTTTTTCCAAACATCATCACAATCTAAAAAAGCAATAAATTTTTTCGATGAATCTTTTATTCCAATATTTCTTGATATCCCGGCACCAACTTTTGATTTATTTTTAATTACTTTAATTCTTAAATCATTATTTTCAAAAGCTTTAATATATTCAAAATCATCTAAATTTTCATCATCATAGATAATGATAATTTCAAAATCTTGATATGTTTGAGATAGCGCTGACTCTATTGCAATTCCTACAAATTCTCTTTTTTTATAATACGGCATTATGATACTTACAGACATAAATGATTATTTATTTTCAAATTTTATTAATAAATTTTCATATTCTTTTACTTTTCTAGACATTAAAAACCTATGAAGAGATTTTTTTGCAATTTTATTTTTTTTTAATGCTAAATTGTAGTTTTTTATACAAAAAACCATTTTTTTATACAATTCAAAGACATTGTCATTTTTAACTATAAAACCACCTTTTCCATTTAATAAAATTTCGTTCGGACCACTTTTACAATTTGTTGAAATGCAAGGAACATTATAATTTATAGCATCAATTAAAACATTTCCTAAGCCTTCGTATAATGAGCTTAAGACAAATAATTTTGATTTTCTAATATAGTTTGTAGTTTTAAAAGTCCAACCTGTAATAAGAACTTTTTTGTTTAATTTTAAACTGTTAATTTCGTTTTTTAATTTTTGTTTTAAAACTCCGTCTCCAACTAAAAGAAGTTTATAATTTTTGTATTCTTGAGAAAATTTATAGAAAGCTTTTATTAGCAACATTTGATTTTTTTGCTTTCTAAATCTACCAACGTTTATAATGATATTTTCTTTCTTATATTTTTTATAATTTATTTTTTTTAGATATGGATTATAAATCGTTTTAATTTTTTCCTTATTAAAAACAAATTTTTTTAAAGAATTTTTAGAACCTATGGAGTTAGTAACTATGCAGCTACATAAATTATAAAATACAATTTTTAAAAAAAAAATAATATATGAACTAATATAATTTTCTGAATAATAAGTAGAGTAAATTGGATCTTCTGAATTTCTTATTACAATTTTAATATTATTAATTAAACAAATAAAAATTGCTGCAATATTACTTTGCATAGAATGTACAATTAGATTTTTTTTATTTAATTTTGAAGTTAAACTAAATAGTATAAACATTGATGATAATGCAGAGTTAATTCTGGATGGAAGAAAACTTAATAGCTTGCTTTTTTTAACTTCGTATATTTTCAGTTTTTTTTTAAAAAATTTTTTTGCATCTGATTTTGAAAGAGAAGAAACCAAGTGTATATTAATTTTTTTGCTAAAATTATTTATTAAATTTTTTATATTCTCTTCTACTCCACCTCTTTCAAAAGAAGGATAATAAATAACTAAATTTTTTTTTATCACAGTTTATAAATTTTATTTTTTAAATACCATTTTACAGTATTATTCAAACCAGTTTGAAAGCTTGTAAATTTTTTAATTTTAAAATATTTTTTTAATAAACTATTGTCTCCATGAGTTTTATTAACATCAAAACTATTTTTTTTTACCTCAATAATATTTTTTATCTTTAATTTACTTTTTAAGTAATAACACAGTGTTCTAATATTTATTGGCCGTGAAGAGCAAATATTAAATATTCTGTGATCAAATTTTTTAATTTTCATAAATTTCTCTAATATTAGAACAATATCTTTAATATAAGTAAAATCTCTTTCATGATTTCCATAATTATTTAAATAAAATTTTTTGTTGTTTTTGTGCGAATTTAAAAGTTTAAATATAAACATATCTGGTCTTCCCCACTCCCCATAAACTGTAAAAAATCTTAATCCAATTAAATTAAAAGAAGTTTT
>CETI01246410.1_pt1 | contig 18639 bp, 15 predicted proteins | sample 361441 | NCBI WGS metagenome assembly CETI01 (sample SAMEA2622478, study PRJEB7988) | marine metagenome | biome: marine biome (ENVO:00000447); feature: deep chlorophyll maximum layer (ENVO:xxxxxxxx); material: "saline water (ENVO:00002010), including plankton (ENVO:xxxxxxxx)" | depth 90 m | reverse complement strand
ATAACCTGAAACTTGAGGCCTTCATGAATAATAAAATAATCATCTGCTGACTCTGAAGGGGCTGTTTTAACATATGCATTTGGAGCAACTAAAACTGCATCGTTATATTTTGCTGGCAAATTACTATAAATAAGGAAAAATGCAACACACAACAAGACAGGCACTGAAAATAACAATCCCCTCAAGTAGTTAAGTCTTGTATCAACTAATTTTGTAAACAAAAATACAAGGAATAGAAATAAATTAAAATATAAAACAAAAATCAGCAGATAACCCCATTGAGAAGGACTAATTTTTTTTTTGATATTTTGAATAAATCGAATTAAAAAAAACTCAGGGACTTGATTAATTTGATCAATTAATTGAGACTCAATAATTTCTATATTATGCAGGACATCTCTATCTGTTGGATTATACAACTTTGACTTCTCATAATATAAACGTGCATAACCAAGCTGATTTAATCTATAATAACAATTACCAATATTGTAATATAAAATACCATTATTCTCATCTTCATTCACAATGCTCAAATATCCCTCTAAAGCTTGATCAAAATGGTGAGAGCTATATAAATTATTAGAATTATAAAATATAGAATCAATGTCAGCCAAACTAACACATGGACACAAAAATATATAGAATATTATTAATAAACTTTTTCTCATTTCTGCATATCTATTTTTTTTATAAGCTCGACAGCACGAACATATAAATCTTTATTAATTTTATCACCTTGATGAGGCGAGTATTTACATCTTTCAAGATATTCCACTAACTCTATGTATTCTGAGATAAGATCATCTGAAATATGACAATCCGTCAAAGCGATTTTAATACTTTCTATACTTAAATCACCCCGCCTAATACCAAATCTTTTAGATATATATGCAAATAAAATACTTAGTAAACTAGATTGAAATTGTTGATATTGCTTGGCTTTTAAAAGGGCATTAAGAGAGTGTAGTTTTTGTGAAATCTCTTGAGAAATCGATTTTCGAAAAAAATCAAAAACATTAACAACTTGTTTCTTGCCTAGAATAGCAATAATCAAAATAATAAAAGCAATGATTACCAAAACAACAAACACCCAAGAAGTACTGAAATTATTTTTCAAGAAGCTAGAGCTATAGGTAGTTTTTATAAACTTAATGTCTTCATTAAGTAAATCAACTTGCTCCTTATTAACAGATTGAAGAGTGTATGAGTCTTCCCCCTTTTGAACACCGCCAACTTTTATTTTTTTCTCTACAGAATTTAAAACAACATACTGTTTTGTTTTTGGATTAAAAAAATTAAAATTAACAGGTTGTATAGTATAGACTCCTCTATATCTTGGAACAATTAAATAATCCTCTTTTTTATAACCTTGAACTCCTGTTTGATTAATTTTAATATTATCTGAATTTTTAGGCTCAAACACCTCTAGTTGGGTGTCAAAGTTGAGTTTAGGAGAATTAATTAAATTTAAATTCCCCTTACCCTTAATTTTAACACTAAAAGTAGCTGACTCATTAATATTGATTGAATCCTTATCTAAAGAAACAGATAAGTTGAAATCACCTATAGCACCCGAAAAATTAGTCGGACGCCCATCTTTAGGAAGATCCAAAACATTAATTCTTAAATCATTAGCTACTACAGTATAATCAATATTTTGACTTGTCATCATATTAAAAAAATCACGTCTACCAGTTGGAACACTCACCACTAAATTAATACTTAACGGATCTATACTTTGAGAACCAGATTCTTGGGGAGTTAAAGCAACTTGTTTAATAATAGCCGAATTATAATTTTGTCCCTTATAAACACGCTTTATTGTCTCACTATTAACTTCTAATTCATTAGCCCAAAAATTAGTATACTTCATTGAATTTGGAGACAAACTTCCAACATTCAAATTAAAGTACAATGTATAGGTAAGGACAATAGGCTCCCCAACATAACAAGTTGATTTATTAGCTGTCACATTCAAATGAACTTTCCTAGAGGCTATATCATAAGGAGTATTGGGCTTTTTAGGAGCACTCTGCTTTTGAACCTGTACAGTAATGGGCTTGGTCCCTATAGTCTTACCTTTTGATTTAATCGACGCTGGTAAAATCGTAAAAACACCAACCTTTTTAGGCTTTAAAACATAAGTATAAGTAAGTTCTTGACTCATACTTCCATTGACAATAGAGGTACTACTAGATTTACTAGGACCACGTAGAATTTGAAAATTTGAAAATGGCGGAGGCGAAAAATTTTTACCACTACCATCAAGAGTAAATGAAATTTCAAAAGTCTCATGTAAACCGACTTTATTTTGACTCACACTTACTTCAAAATTCTGTGAGATAATCACCTGAGTTAAAAACATAAAGATGGATATAGCATACAATCTCATAACTACCAATCTTTTTCTATTGTTCTATTCTTACTTTTTACCTTCACTTTTTTCATTTCTTCTTGAACTTTTTGCTCTTCCCGCTCTAAAGCATCTAAAATTCTTTCCATCTCTTGCCTAGACAAATCTTCTCCACTTAAATCTGACTCTTCATTTTGACTTTCTTTATTCTCATCACCTTCTTGACCCTGTTGATTCTCGTTATTATTAGAACTAGAATCATCTTGATTATTCTCGTCATCTTGACCATCTGTTTCTCCAGAGTTTTGATCCTGCTTCTCTTGATTATCCTCTTGATTATCCTCTTGATTTTGATTATTCTCTTGTTGCTGTTCCTTATTGAGCAGAGATAATGTTTTAGCTAAGTTATAGCGAGCTTCCTCATCTGACGGATTCAGTCGCAAACAATTTTTATAAGACTTAGCGGCTTCTTCAAATTTTTGCTGTTGCAAAAAATTATTACCTAAATTATAATATGAGTCTGATTTAATCTCAGCATCTTCAGTATTAGAAATTAAATTATTTAAAATATTAATAGACTCATCATATCTTTCTTGTTTAAACAAAGCATCCGACAAATTAAATTGAGCTTCTTCAAATTTATTTTTTTCAGATAATGCTTTTTTATAAGCAACCTCTGATTCTGAAAAAAGCCCCTTCTCATAATTTTTATTACCTATTCTGGCGACACCTCTTTCATTCTGTGCAAAAGAGATATTAAACAAAAAACATAATAATAATAGCGATCTAGTAATCATTTTTTAACTATTTGTCGAATAAAATTAGTTTTCTTTTGAGTTAATATCAAGTCTATTAGAATAAACAATAACGCAAATCCTAAAAACCATTGAAATTGATCTTCATAATCTGAATACACTTCTTCTTCTTCCGAGCTTTTATCTAACCCCATCATATTATTAAAAATAAAATCTATTGCATCATTTGTGTTTTGAGTCTTTATAAAAGAGCCATTTGAAGATGAAGCAATTTCTCGCAAAGATTTTGAATCTGATTTAGAAATAACCACATCTCCTTTTTGATCTTTTTTATAATTAACAACTCCCCCTTTTTTAATCGGTATTGGCCCCCCCGATTCAGTTCCAATATTGATGGCACAAACAATAGTATTCTTTTTTGACAACATCTGTATTTCTTCTTCATAATTCGCTTCATGATCTTCACCATCTGAAATAATAAATATAATACTACTTCTTTCTTCTTTATCAAAAAAGGAATTAGATAAAGATATCGCGCTAGCAACATCAGTACCTTGCATTTGCACAATATCTGTATCTATTGTTTTAAGCAATAACTTGGCCATCGAATAATCAAAAGATAATGGCATCAAAGGATACGCCTCCCCAGCATATACTATCATACCAACTCTATCTGAAACTAATCGATCTATAGATTTAGATACAATTTGAATAGTTTTTAAAATCCTATTGGGAGCAACATCCTCAACCAACATGCTTTTTGAGACATCTATCGCAAATACAACATCCACACCATCCCGATTAACAATTTTGAGCTTAGTTCCAATTCTTGGCCCAACCAAAGCGACAATCAGAAACATAAGCGCAATGACTCTAAACAAGAAGTGAATTAATTTTAATAACACACTATGATTAGGATTAATTTTATCAAACGTCATTTTATTAAATTTCTTTTCAAGAATATCTTTTTGCCATAGATAATAAATATAAAAAACCAATAGAATGACAGGTAAAATAAAAAAAAGATTTAATAATTCAGGTCTTGTAAAATCCATTATATAATTTTTCTAAATACAGTATAATCCAGCAAAATCTCAATCATAAAAAAGATAAATGCCAACAAACAAAATATAAAATATTTTTCAGTTACATTATAAAATTTTATTTCCTCTATCTCTGTTTTTTCCAACAATTCAATTTCCTCATATACCCTTGCTAACTCACTTTTTTTATCAGCTCTAAAATATACACCCCCAGTAGTGTCTGAAACTAATGACAAAAGATCTTCATCAATACTAGAACGCACACTATACCCTCCGGGATATGGAGCTGTACCATATGAACCAACACCTATAGTATAAGTTTTTATATTAAATTCTCGTGCCATATTAGCTGCACTAATTGGATCAATTACTCCACTGTTATTTTCACCATCTGTAAGTAAAATAATAATTTTACTTTCAGCCTTACTTTCTTTAAGTCGATTTATACAATTTGCTAACCCTACACCAATTGCTGTCCCATCTGTTAAAACTCCTGTTTTTACTTTTTTCATCATATTAATTAAAATATCATGATCCGTAGTAAGTGGGCATTGAGTGAAGCTAACAGCGGAATATGTCACTAATCCAATACGATCATTTTTTCTTCTCTTTATAAATTCAACTGCCAATTCTTTTGCCGCCTCTAGTCTATCTGGATAAAAATCTTGTGCTAACATACTACTAGATATATCCATAGCAATCATAATATCAATTCCTTCTTTCTTTAAAGTGTCTGAACTAACCTCTGTTGTTTGAGGCCGAGCTAAAGCAATTATTATAAAGGCAATAGACAATAGACGCAGAATAAATAAAATTGGATATAATTGAGCTTTAAGACCATGGGAGAAAGAAATGGGCAGAGAAAATAGAATACTAGAAATATTTTTTTTATTTCTAAAAAAGTAATAAGTACATAACAACGGTATTAAAATAAATAACCAGAAAAAAAATGGATGTAAAAAATTCATAATTAAATATTATTTATTTTTTGATCTTCACATAAAACATCCATATCAGAAACTCCAAATTTTTTTATAAAATCGCGAACATTATTTAAAAATAAACGACTATCATCATCAGATGGAATTCCTTTTGCAAACTTGACAATATCATTATTTCTAAAAAAAGGATTGAGCCAATTTTCTGAAATCTTTAAATTACGTAATAAACCTTTTAATTCATGTGTACTAGATTCTAGAGCAGGAATCTGAAACCTCAATTCTAAATAACCTCTAAATATTTCTGACAATTCAGTATAGAAGTCTTTATATTTCTTAGCGTCTAAATAATTGTTTTTCTCAAGTTCAATGATTTTATTTAAAAAATATAAATCTATTGGTATTGAAGGCTCTAAAATAGGCTTATCAATTGTTGTTTTTGATTTTAAATACTTATTGAGCAAAAAGAGACATATAATAATAAATATAAACAACAATAAATAGGGAGCATAAATCAACAATTCTGTCACTAAAAATGGAATTTTTTTAGGTGGCTTAATATCAAAAAATTGATTAGTTGTATCAATGGGAGTCGATAGAAAATTAATTTGTAAAGTATTTGAAAATAAACTATCATTTAACATGCTTGTTACAAGGACACTATCAATATAAAAAGTGCCTGTATCAAAGGAAGTAAAACGATAATTTTTATAACTATATGTATCACCTTGAGCATGTAGCGAAGTAGGGAAATGATCAATAACCTCTAAACCCTTAGAAAAAGAAGAAGAATCAGGCCAAACAATCTTATCTTTATCTAGTCCATACACCTTCAATTTTAAATTAAATTGTTCTCCTATTCTTAAATAATTAGTATCTACCTCTACTATGACATTTTGAGAAACAACAGATAAAGAAAAAAATAATATATATATATATCTCATTTATTTTTAAACAATTCTAATAATTTAATAACATAAGAATCCTTTGTAGAAATATCTACAATAGAAGCTCCGGTTTTTAAAAATGATTTACGAAAATAAATTGATTTATCTTGATAGAATTTCTGAATTCCTTTACGAACCATAGCATCAGAAGTATCAACCCAATGATAAGACTCGCTCTCGGGATCAAAGAACAAAGTCAGTCCAAAAGAAAACATATTATTTTCGAATTCATCAAAAATACGGATACCATTTAAATCGTGTTTTTTTGAAATCAAGCTTAATGAATTAGAAAAATTATCATCAAGAAAATCTGATAATATAAAAATAATTGATTTTTTTTTCACCACATTATTTAAATATTCACACGCCTGTGCAATATTAGTTTTTTTCGCTGTCGGCTTGAATTTAATTAACTCTCTAATAATTCTCAATATATGTTTTTTTCCTTTTTTAGGAGGAATAAATAATTCAACTTGATCAGTAAAAAATAATATACCAACCTTATCATTATTCTGCATAGCCGAGAACGATAAAACAGCACAAATTTCAGTAATCACATCCTTTTTTAAAACTGAAGATGTTCCGAACAATTCTGAAGCGGAAAGATCAACCATTAAAATCATAGTTAACTCTCTCTCTTCTTCAAAGACCTTAATATAGGGCTCCGACAACTTTGCTGTCACATTCCAATCAATATCACGAACATCATCACCAGGTACATATTTTCTAACTTCACTAAACAACATACCTTTACCCTTAAATGCACTATGATATTGACCCGTAAATAAATTATTGGTCAATTTTTTTGTTTTAATTTCTATTTTTCGAACCTTTTTTAATAGATCAGATGTTTCCATTTATGGGACTTCAATTGTATTTAGAATTTTATCAATCACTTCTTCTGTTGTTATGTTTTCAGCCTCTGCTTCATAAGACAATCCAATTCTATGCCTGAGGACATCATGACATACCGCTCGGACATCCTCCGGAATTACATAACCTCTTCTCTTAATAAAAGCATACACCTTTGCTGCTTTTGCTAAATTGATACTTCCCCTAGGAGAAGAGCCGAAACTAATCAAATTATTTAATTCGTTTAAATTATATTCATCCGGATTTCTAGTAGAAAAAATAATATCCACAATATAATTTTCAATTTTTTGATCCATATAAATATCATTAATCAACTTTCTTGAATCAAGAATTTTTTTAACAGATACAACAGGCTTAATAATTGATTTTTTACTTGTCAAATTATTTCTAATAATTAATTTTTCTTCATCCTTGTTTGGATAATCAATAATTGTCTTTAACATAAATCTGTCTGTCTGAGCCTCTGGCAATGGATATGTCCCTTCTTGCTCAACTGGATTTTGCGTAGCTAAAACTAGAAATGGCTCATCTAAAAAATAAGTTTCATCACCTATCGTAACTTGTTTTTCCTGCATTGCTTCTAATAAAGCACTTTGCACCTTGGCAGGTGCCCGATTAATCTCATCAGCTAAAATAAAGTTAGCAAAAATAGGTCCTTTTTTTATAGTAAAATCACCTGCTTTGATATTATAAACCAATGTTCCTATAACATCTGAAGGCAATAAGTCAGGTGTAAATTGGATTCTATTAAATTCACCCTTAATAGCACTAGCTAACGTATTAATAGCTAATGTTTTTGCTAAACCAGGCACACCCTCTAATAAAATATGCCCTGAACCTAGTAAGCCTATCAACAAACGCTCTATCATATGCTGTTGACCAATAATAGTTTTGTTAATCTCTAAAAACAAGTCATCAATAAATGCACTTTCTTTGGAGATTTTTTGATCTATTAATTCTATATCTTTTGTTATCATTTTTTCTTAATTTTTATTTTGATCATTTAACAAGATTTCAAATCTATTAAATAATGATTATTCAATCAAAGAATGGAACGAAAAAAATTATTTTTTATTGCCTAATGTATGCCGTAAAAGATCACGTAATAATCTTGCATTTTCTAGTTCCATCTTAATCAAAGGAAGTCGAACCTGACTAGATTTACACAAACCTAAAGAATACAAAGCCTCCTTAACACCAGATGGATTACCATCAATGTAAAATAAATCAACTGTTTTTAATAATTGATAGTGATAATTTCTAGCTTCATTATTATTATTATCTAACAAGGACTTTACCATTTTTACAAAAATAGATGGCAATGCCATTGCTTGCACAGAGATAACTCCAACACCACCTAATGACATAATTGGGAATGTCATTTTATCATCACCTGATATAATCATAAAGTCTTTTGGGGCATGCCTAATTATATCCATACACTGAGCCATATCACCCGATGCTTCCTTTACACCAATAATATTAGGGTATTTCTTAGCAAGAGATATTATCGTGCTAGAGTCAATATTTAATGCGGTCCTACTAGGCACATTATATAAAATAATATCAACTGGACAATTTGCAGCAATTTGTGAATAGTGCGTCAACAATCCTTTCTGAGATGGCTTATTATAGTATGGACTAACGGATAACACTGCTTCAATACCTGAAAAATCTATAGATTTAAGTCTATGTAAAACTTGATTCGTATTATTTCCACCAACTCCTAGAACTATAGGCACACGGTTATTTACTGTTTTTTTTACATGAGAAAGGATTGCATCTTGTTCTTCAAGATTCAATGTCGCTGACTCACCAGTGGTCCCCATGACTACAAAGTAATCTACATTATTATTAAGCAAATGATTAATTAAATTATCTAATGAGGAAAAATCAATGGAAAAATCTTCATTAAATGGAGTAATTAAGGCAACACCTGTGCCAATTAAATTATTGTTTCTCATGATTATTATCAATTAATTCTAAGTAATGTATCACATGTTTAATGCAGTATTCTAATGATTGTATTTTTAATTTTAGCATCAAATCATATACGAACACGCAATTATTACAATAAAGCCCAACTTTAAATTGAGAATCACTTAATAATGCCAAATAATTTGTTTCAAAGCTGTTCTTTAAAGAAAGATTTATTAACATATCATACTTTTTTCTAATAAACGATGTTGTGTTCTTTGAATTCGGAAAGCCAAAGAGACTGAGATCACTCAAGTTAAAATAATTAATATGAATTGTAGCAATATGGACCTGATCTTTTTTTCGACTGTTTATAAATCCTAAAACATCAACATCAATACTCCGATCTAAAAGATGTTTTAATAAAATTTTTACATTTTTTATCGAATCAGCAGTATCGGCATCAAATAAAACCCCAATCTTCTTAGCGTCTGATAATATTACCATATTTCCAGATCTTCTTTTTTGAATTGATTGTTTTTTTAAAAAATAATAATGGATTTTTGATCTTATTTGAGTCAACATAACATCTAAAGTAACACTTACTATGAATTTATTCTATCATTTTTTTAAAATCTTTCTCTAATAAAATCGGAACACCAAGCTCTAAAGCTATTTCTCTTTTTTTTTGACCAAAGTTTTCACCAACTATTAAGTAATTCGTATTTTTTGACAATGAAGTAAGATTCCTGCCTCCATGTTGCTCAATCATTTCTCTTAATTCATCTCTGGAAATTGAAAAAACGCCTGATATAACAAATGAAGATCCATTTAGAACTTTCGATCTTAAATCGGATTTAACAACACGAAATAGTAAGCCTGCTTTCTGTAATCTTTGAATAAGTTTAATATTATCAACACTTTTAAAATACATACAAACACTATTAGCAATTTTGTCACCAACCTCTTCAACGGCTAGAAGATCTTCAAAAGATGCCGCCATTAAATGTTCAATAGATGAAAAATGTGATACAAGTTTTTTTGCAACAGTTTTTCCAACATATCTTATACCTAAAGCATATAAAACTTTCTGAAAACTCTGACTTTTAGATTCATTAATACTATCTATAATATTTTGAGCTTTTTTTGAGAACTGTGCTTTTTCACCAAAACCCTGCAAACCTGTAAGCTTCATAGGATTCAAATCATATAAATCTCCTATATTTTCAATAATACATAAATCAAACAATAACTTTATAGTCTTAGTACCTAAAGCATGTATATTCATGGCTTCTCGACTGACAAAATGTTCAACTTGACTTATTTTTTGTGGCACACAACTATCCGAATTAAGACAATAATAATTAGCTTCATTAGTTAACCTTTTTAATTCTGAACCACAAGCTGGACAATTAGCAATAAATGAAATATCTTCACATAATAAATGTCTTTTTTTAAAATTCACAGAAACCACTTTAGGTATAACATCCCCTCCCTTTTCAATAATCACATGATCACCTATTTTAAGCTTTAAATTTTTAATAAAATCTTCATTATGTAAACTAGCCCTCTTTATTGTGCTACCAGCTAAACTGACAGGATTGAGTTCTGCTACTGGAGTAATAGCGCCAGTCCTTCCGATTTGATATGTAATGCTATTTAAAATTGTTTCTGCTTGCGAAGCTTTAAATTTATATGAGATAGCCCACCTCGGTGATTTTTCAGTACTACCTAATAAATCTTGTTGTATTAAGTTATTTACTTTAATCACAACTCCATCTATTTCAAAAGGTAGACCTTTTCTTTTTTGCTCCATTTTTTGAATAAATGACATAACAGTATTAATGTCACTACTTAATTTAATATCTTTTGGAGTATTAAATCCCCATTTTTTTGCTTCTAATAGATTATCAAAATGATTATCATATGGTAATGTTGGACTATGCAATGAGTATAACACACAGCTCAATCCCCTTTTTGCAACTCTCTTGCTATTTAATAATTTTAACGTTCCTGATGCAAAATTCCTAGCATTAGAATATGGTGTAAGTTTTTTAGATTCTGCCAAGAATTGTCTCTCTATTTTATTTAAGTCTACTTGATCTATTATACGCTTTTTATTAGCATATTCTCTTTCAAGTATATTTAGCTTATTCTTTCTGTCATTATTGATTTTATTAAATATATTTTTCTCAATAAAGACTTCTCCTCTCACTTCCAAAAAAGATGGTGGATCACCAAATAGTTTTAATGGAATTGATTTAATTGTTTTAATATTTTCAGTCACATCATCACCAAAAACACCATCACCCCTTGTAAGAGCCTTGTGGAATAAACCATCTATATAAATTAGAGTAATCGCAACACCATCATATTTTAATTCACATGTATAATTAATTTTGTGTGCTCCTATTTTCTTCTTCACTCTATGATCAAAATCTTCTAACTCACTTTTAGAATATGTGTTGGACAGTGACAACATTGGATAATTATGCTTAACTGTTTCAAATCTATCTAAAAGTTCTCCTCCCACTCTTTTGGTTGGTGACAATTTACTAGCCAATTCGGGGTAACGATTTTCTAATAAAATTAATTCATTCATTAGCTCATCAAATGCAAAGTCACTAATAGTAGGCTCATCTAATACATAGTAAGCATAATTATGATGATTTAATAAATCCTCTAACTCTTGAATTTTTTGCTGAATTAATTGAATAGACATATTATCTTATTAAGATACAATTATAAATCTTTTTTTTTGATAAAAATCCGCACAAACCTGAATATCAGAATACCCATATTTTGACACAACTCCTATTAATTTTGAAACTAATAGCGGGTTTATTTCTAAAAATATTTTACCACTCCTATTCAGGTTAGTCTTAGCAAAATTTAAAATTGATTTATAAAAAATTAATGGATCTTCATCTGGAACAAAAATCGAGTTTTTTGGCTCAGAATGAACAACAGATTTTTCGGGCACCTCTCTTTTAAGAACATAAGGCGGATTACTAACAATTAAATCTACTTTTGGTAAAATTTTATACAACTCTACATTAAGAATATCAATTAATTTAAAATCTATGTCAACCTGATGCGTTTTTGAATTTGAAATTGCTTTTTCAATAGCCTGAGAAGACACATCAATTGCAAAAATGTTAGATTTTATTTTTTTCCCTATTGCAATTGATATACAACCAGAACCTGTGCCAATATCAATAATTGTAGACACTTTATTTCCTTTGACATAATCAATCACCATATCTACTAATTGTTCAGTCTCTGGCCTTGGAATTAAAACACTTGCGTCTACCTGTATTTTTAAATTTTTAAAATATGAATACCCAAAAAAATACTGAATAGGCTTATATGATGATAAATGCAGAATAAGTGCATCAATTAAATTTTCATCTATCTCGCTTACCATAAAATCACCTTCCAAAAAATAATTAATACTAGATTTATTTAACAATTCTTTGACAACCCACTGAGACCACATTGATGAAAGTTCATGAAATGAATAATTTTGCACTAAAGTCTCTATAAACCTTTTCTTAACAGAAGTAACAGTATTCATAATTATGATACAATAATTTAGATTATTTTTGAATTGTGAAAAATCATAAGAAATTTATAAAAAAATGCTTAGATCTAGCTATTCTAGGTAAAGGAAACACTAAAACAAATCCATTAGTTGGATGTGTTATTGTGAAAAATAATCAAATTCTCGCTAGTGGATATCATAAAAAGTTTGGACAGGCACACGCAGAAAAAAATGCAATAGAGGATTTACAAAAAAACTACCCGAAGAATTATAAAAATATACTAAAAGAAGCCACACTCTATGTTAATCTTGAACCATGCTCACATTACGGAAAAACGCCACCATGTGCCAACCTTATTATAAAATATAAAATTAAAAAAGTTGTTATAGGAACTCTTGACCCAAATAAAAAAGTGAATGGCAAAGGCTACCGAAAACTAAAAGAAAAAACAGATGTAATAGTTGGTGTTCTAGAAAAAGAATGTAAAGAAATCAATGCAAAATACTTTATCAATCACCGTTTAAAAAGACCTTTCATTATATTAAAATGGGCTGAATCTAAAGATAAATTTATTAATACTAATTCAAAAGGGATAACACAAATAAGCGGACAAAAAAGTATTACACTATCTCATAAATGGCGAAGCCAAGTTGATGCAATTATGGTTGGAACAAACACTATAACATGTGATAATCCAAAATTAACAACAAGATATTTTAGTGGGAAAAACCCAACAAGAATAACCATTGATAGAAAAAATAAATTAAATGAAAAATCGAAATGGAATATTTTTAACAATGATGCAAAAACAATAATACTCAATGAGTCAAAAAACAAAATAACTCAAAACATACAATACTTAAATTATCAAACAAATAAGAGTATTCAAAAAATGAATGAATCCAAAAAATTAGTTCATATCATGAAAATGCTATATGAAAATCAAGTTAAATCTATTTTAATTGAAGGAGGGACTATTATAATTCAAAAATTAATTAAAGAAAATTTATGGGACGAAGCAAGGATATTTACCTCTAATAAAAAACTTCTTTCAGGAAAAAAAGGCCCCCTATTAAATTATAAAAAATTAATTACCAAGACTAAGAAAATTGAAAATGACCGGCTTGTGTTGATTCAAAATAAACGGAGTTTATAGCACAGAACCATCATTCTATCAAATCGCTCTTAATTTAGTGCTAAAAAAAATATAAAACAATAGTAAAAAAATTTTTTTTAAACTTTTTTCTTCACACATTTACGACAAGTTTTGTTTAATAGCGACCAAGTGCTTTCTAAGCCCAAGTTTTCCGCTTGATTATATTGAATTTTAAAAACGGATTTTATAAACACAAATGCAGCTAACCCCCGAAAAAGTTTGGAATGAATGTTTATCTTTTATTAAAGATAATATTAATGAACAAAGCTATGAAACATGGTTCTTGCCAATTAAACCCATTAAACTAAAAAAATCTATATTAACTGTTGAAGTTCCTAGTAAATTTTTTTATGAATGGCTTGAAGAGAATTATATTGACCTAATAAAAACCGCAATAAAAAAAGAATTAGGATCTGATGGAAAACTGCTTTACAATATTATTTTAAATAGTGACCAAAAAGCACCATACTCTGTTGAAATACCCAGCGTAAATCAAAAAATTAAAAGCAATCCTAATCACTCTATCCCAATTCAAGCTTTAGACAGAAAGTTCAAAAATCCATTTGTTATTCCTGGATTAAAAAAAGTTCAAATAAACTCACAACTAAATATTAATTATTCCTTTGATAATTTTATTGAAGGATCATGTAACAGATTGGCTAGATCAGCTGGATTTGCTGTAGCTCAAACACCAGCAGGAACATCTTTTAATCCACTGTTAATATATGGAGGCGTTGGCTTAGGAAAAACACACCTTGCACATGCAATAGGCATTAAAATCAAAGAATTGCATCCAGAAAAAACAGTCTTATATGTTTCGGCTGAAAAATTTACTCAACAATTTATTGAATCAATCAGAAATAACACACGTAATGATTTTTCTCACTTTTACCAAATGGTAGATGTGCTTATTATAGATGATGTTCAATTTTTCTCGTCTAAGGAAAAAACTCAAGATATTTTCTTTCATATTTTTAATCATCTACATCAAAACAATAAACAAATTATACTAACATCAGATAGAGCTCCTGTAGACTTAAGTGGGATGGAACAAAGATTATTATCTCGATTTAAATGGGGACTATCTGCAGACTTACAACAACCAGATCTAGAAACTAGAATTGCTATACTAAAAAAGAAAATATATACTGACGGAATTGATATAGCTCATGAGGTGTTAGAATATTTAGCATATAGCATTTCAACAAATATTAGAGAATTAGAAGGCGCATTAATATCATTACTTGCACAAGCTTCTCTAAATAAAAAAGAAATTTCAATTGCATTAGCAAGAGAAATGATTGACAGATTTGTTAAAAATACAACGCGAGAGGTATCTATCGATTATATACAAAAAGTAGTTTGTGATTATTTTGACCTATCTATTGACACATTAAAATCTAAAACAAGAAAAAGAAATATTGTTCAAGCGAGACAACTTGCAATGTATTTTTCAAAACAATTAACTAAATCTTCTTTAGCAAATATTGGAGCAAGATGTGGAGGAAAAGATCACGCAACTGTTCTGCATGCCTGCAAAACAGTCAACAATCTTGTTGACACAGATAAAGACTTTAGGCAATATGTTCAAGAATTAGAGAAAAAATTTACTCTACCTTAAAAAAAAAGGACTCCACTAGGAAGTCCTTTTAAAAAATATTTTTTTTAATTTTTACTTTCCCTCATCTTTCACTTCTTCAAAATCAACATCAGTAACATCATCCCCATCAGTTTGTTTATTTGAATCTTGATCCGATTTAGAGCCACTACCTTGTGAAGAAGAATCAGAAGCTTGTGTAGCTTTATACATTTCTTCTGATGCATTTTGCCAAGATTTATTTAGTTTTTCAATCGCAACATCAATTCCTTCTAAATTTTTATCAGCATAAACTTTTTTAAGCTCAGCTAAATCATCTTCAATTAATTTCTTTTTTTCAGCCGGCAATTTATCTCCATGCTCCTTTAATTGTTTTTCTGTAGTGAAGATTAATGTATCAGCTGTATTAATTTTATCTACTTCCTCTTTCATTTTTTTGTCACTTTCAGCATTAGATTCAGCTTCTTTTTTCATTTTTTCTATTTCATCTTCACTTAAACCAGAAGAAGCTTCAATAACTATCTTCTGCTCTTTATTTGTAGCTTTATCCTTAGCAGAAACATTAATCATTCCATTAGCGTCAATATCAAACGCCACCTCTATTTGAGGAACCCCTCTAGGTGCCGGAGGAATATCAGACAATTGAAAACGTCCCATAGTTTTATTATCCTTAGCCATAGATCTTTCACCTTGTAAAACATGAATATCAACAGCTGGCTGATTATCAGCCGCTGTTGAAAACACTTCAGATTTTTTAGTTGGAATAGTAGTATTTGCATCGATCAGTTTAGTAAAAACTCCACCTAAAGTCTCGATTCCTAATGATAGTGGAGTAACATCTAGCAATAAAACATCTTTGACATCTCCAGCTAAGACCCCACCCTGTATTGCAGCGCCAATCGCAACAACTTCATCAGGATTCACTCCCTTAGATGGCTCTTTACCAAAAAAATCTTTCACCACTTTTTGAATAGCTGGAATTCTTGTAGAACCTCCAACTAGAATAACCTCATCTATATCACTTGGAGTTAATCCTGCATCATTAACAGCTTTTTTACAAGGATCTAGTGACCTCTGTATTAAATTATCCGATAATTTTTCAAAATTAGCACGAGTTAAGGTCTTTACAATATGTTTAGGGCCAGCAGATGTTGCTGTCACATAAGGCAAGTTGATTTCTGTTTGAGAACTAGAAGAAAGTTCAATCTTTGCCTTTTCGGCTGCCTCCTTTAATCTTTGCAAAGCCATGGGATCTTCTCTTAAGTCTAAACCCTCTTCTTTTTTAAAATCTTCTGCCAACCAATTTATAATTGATAAATCAAAATCATCACCTCCAAGATGTGTATCACCATTTGTTGACTTCACCTCAAACACACCGTCACCAAGTTCTAGAATAGATATATCAAAAGTTCCACCACCTAAATCAAAAACAGCAATTTTTAAATCAGATGTTTTTTTATCTAGACCATAAGCTAACGCTGCTGCAGTAGGTTCATTGATTATTCTTCGAACTTTTAGTCCTGCAATTTCACCTGCCTCTTTAGTAGCTTGTCTTTGAGAATCATTAAAATAAGCCGGCACAGTAATTACCGCTTCGCTTACCTGAGTCCCTAGATGGTCTTCTGCTGTTTTTTTCATTTTCTGCAATATAATAGCAGAAAGCTCTTGTGGAGTATATTCCCTGTCATCAATTTTAACCCTCGCAGTATTATTATCACCCTTCACAACTGTATACGGAACAGACTTAGTTTCTGTTTTTATATTATCATATTTTTCTCCCATAAATCGCTTTACTGAATAAATAGTTTTTTCAGGATTTGTAATTGCTTGTCTCTTGGCAGGGTCACCAACTTTTCTTTCACCCCCATCTACAAACGCAACAACAGACGGAGTCGTTCTTTTTCCTTCACTGTTTTGAATCACCACAGGTTCATTACCTTCCATAACAGAAACACAAGAATTTGTAGTTCCTAAATCTATACCTATTATTTTACTCATAATTATTTTAATTTATTAGTTAGAATAGAAGACATTCAAATACTATACCAAAAGGTTTATTAGCCTAAAATGTCATTCAAATAGAAAAAATATGACACAAAAAATAACAGGAAGGTGACATTTTGTCGCTTTTTACTCACAATAATAACCGAAATCAACTGTGAGACCACTTGTGCCAAGATTACTATAACAACCAAAATTTAATTTTTTAGTGTATTGTCCAAAAGAGAGAGAATCACCAGCCTCTTGATTAATTCTAAGATTATTCATATTTAAAATACTCCTAGCAGATACATGCCCTATACCATTTGTAATATTATTATACTCTGGTCGCTCTTGATTAAAACCATAATTAGGCCCATTTGCACTTAAATAAGTATATAATTCTGAATTAACTGCAGTAATATTTAAGTCAACACATCGGTGATAAATACCAGCCACAACACCATCGTTATTATTTTGAAAAAATGAATATAATGGGTATCTATAAAATTCTGGTTGTGAAAGATCTTGTTCAGAAATATTACTTTGCAAAAATGCAAAAAACTCTGGCCCATAAAATGTTTTCTTAATATAATTACCACTTCCATTTAACTGATCTTGATCAGTCACAACCACATCACCAAATGTCCAAGTCACAGACTTTTGGACTACACCACTGGTTGGCAAAGTAAGATTATTTTCTTTATCAAAAAGAAAAGAGTCTCTAGGCTGCTCCAAATAATTAAATGTTAACGAAATAGAATACATTTTAGCATTTCTAGAGGGATTAATTTCAATGCTAATAGGAGTATTATCTGAACCTAATCTCAATATAGATCTACTACCTCTAGGAACAGGTCTGAACATAGATAAAGGTTGTACAATATTTGTTTGAGAAAATACGGTATCTCCTGTGGAAGGATTTAAAATACAAATTTTATAATCCTTATATATATTATCACATGCACCTTGACACAAATCAGATACACTAACCGGTAATTTATATAAATGATATTTATCCGAATTAAATAAACCATCATCCTTAATAATATCTAAAGCTTGTAAATCAATATCATTAACAAGTTCCAAAGGAATTTTAGCAGGGATAACATCATCAGACCAAGAGGGATCAACTAACTCTACCCAAACAGAGAGCTCCTGCTCATTATAATAGATTGAATCCGAGCTATTTGTATAGCTGTATGCTGGACTAGATCCTAAAAAACTTTTTTGAACACGAATAAAATGAGTAGAATTATAATCCGGTTCACTATCTTCATCAAAATTAAAATTCATAGAAGAACTTGGCATTTCAAAAGCACTACCATCAGCGTCCTCTTGAGTGCCAGAATCAAGAATAGCATAAACAACTGGAATGTCGAGCCATTCAGCATTAATATCAATATCATTTTCACAAGAAAAACATAAAATAACTAAAATAATCGAAAAAAAATTTTTCATAGAGCAAATATATAATTTTTGTAGATTTGAAGTAATAAAACAATTTAGTTTATGCATTTATTTAGAATAATAAT
>CETI01021462.1_pt1 | contig 18677 bp, 19 predicted proteins | sample 361441 | NCBI WGS metagenome assembly CETI01 (sample SAMEA2622478, study PRJEB7988) | marine metagenome | biome: marine biome (ENVO:00000447); feature: deep chlorophyll maximum layer (ENVO:xxxxxxxx); material: "saline water (ENVO:00002010), including plankton (ENVO:xxxxxxxx)" | depth 90 m | reverse complement strand
TTTGAAACTAACGGTAACCTCGTAGTAGGTACTGGTAACCTCCTGATTCAGAACACAGGTGCTACAAACACAACACTTGACGGTGCTGTAGCTACAGCTGATGCAACTATCACAGTTACATCTGCTACTGGTATTGCTACTGGTGAGTATCTACAACTTAGTGGTGGAGAAATTGTTAAGGTAACCGATACTGCTTCTGCTCCTCAACTCTCAGTTGATCGTGCACAGTTTGGTACCACAGCTGCTGATCATCTTGACAATGGTACTGTATACGAACTTGCTGCTGTAAACGTTACTGCTTCTTCTAAGTGGTGGGATGCAGTTAAAGTTACTGGTACAGACATCAACTGGAACACTCTTGTTTCAAGACCTGGTACATCTACATATGCTTCTAACTTCGGTTCTAAGTATGATGAACTAAGTATTGTTGTTCTAGATGCTACTGGTGCAATCTCTGGTACTAAGAACACAGTTCTTGAGAAGTTCCAAAACGTATCTAAGTCTGCTGATTCACAGACTACAGAAGGTGCAGACAACTACTACGCTAATATTTTAAGATTTGCTTCTTCATACCTATGGTGGGGTAAGCACGACGTAACCAACACAACAGGTTCATACGGTGGATACACCACTGCTGCTTGGGGAAGTGGAATTCAAAGTGGAACTAACTACACAATTTTAGGATACCAAGCATATACATTTGCTGGCGGTGTTGATGGTTACTCTGTTACTGCTGGTGATCTTAACGGTGGTTATGATCTATTTGCAGACACTGAATCAATCAACCTAGACTTTATCATTGCTGGTCCTCTTCTATCTACAAGAGTAGATTCAATCTCTGTAGCACAGAAGGTTGTTAACATTGCTTCTGCACGTAAGGATTGTATGGCATTCGTCTCACCTTATAAGGGTGCAGTCATCGGTACACTTGCTACAAGCACTGATGCACAGAGAGACAATGTAATTGACTTCTTCGATGGAGTTGGTTCTTCTACATCCTATGCAGTATTTGATTCTGGTTGGAAGTACATTTACGACAGATTTAATGATACCTATCGCTACGTACCTTGCAATGGTGATGTTGCTGGCTTGGCTGTTCAAACCGCTAATGACCTAGATCCTTGGTTCTCACCAGCTGGATTTAACAGAGGTAACATCCGTAACGTAATCAAACTAGCATACACACCTGCTAAGTCTGATAGAGACAAGTTATATCAAGCACGTGTAAACCCAATTTCTAGCTTCGAGGGTCGTGGTACTGTTCTCTTTGGAGACAAGACTGCACTTAGCACACCTAGTGCATTCGATAGAATTAACGTTCGTCGTCTGTTCTTGGTTGTTGAAAAGCAAGTTGAGAACCTCGCTAAGAATGTTCTCTTTGATCTAAACGATGACGTTACACGTTCATCCTTCGCTAACGCTGTTGGTGGTTATCTTCGTGAGATTCAAGCACGTCGTGGTCTAACTGACTACCTCGTAATCTGCGACGAGACAAACAACACAGGCGATGTAATCGATCGCAACGAGTTTGTTGCTGAGATATACCTCAAGCCTTCTCGTTCTATCAACTTTATTACAATTACATTCGTTGCTACACGTACTGGTGTAAGTTTCGATGAGATTGTAGGAAGATAGAGATTCACTCCCGCTAAATAAATTAACAGAGGTCTAACAACAAATGGCAGTCACAAGTAATGTAAAGGACTTCCTCTCGAAGGTAAGGAGTGGAGTTAAACCTAATCTGTTTAGGGTCAAACTCGATTGGCCTGCTGGATTAGGTGTATCACAGTCAGACAGAGAACTTGGATCATTCCTATGTAAGAGTGCAGCACTACCTGCCTCTAACCTAGGAGTTATCGATGTTCCTTTCCGTGGAAGAGTAGTAAAGGTAGCTGGAGACAGAACCTTTGACACTTGGTCAGTTACTATCATCGCAGATACTAACTTCAGACTACGTAATCTCTTTGAAGGATGGCTACAGGCAATCAACGCACACGAAGATAACGTTGCTGCATTGGTTAATCCTGATGGTGGTGGAACTGGATACACAAAAGATCTTGTAGTACATCAACTAGGACGTAATGGCGAAGATCGTCAGGACAACTACGTTAAGTCTTACAAGCTTTGGGGATGTTTCCCAACACAGATATCACAGATTGATCTTGCATATGATAGCAATGATCAGATAGAAGAATTCACGGTTGAGTTCCAAGTTCAATACTGGACTGCTGGTGACAACCCTGAAGAGTACGATAACGGCATAAATTAACTTGACTAAATACCTTAGTACAAGGTATACTACCTTATTATGGCACAATTATTTGGATTCTCTATTAAGAGAAAGGAGGGACCTAAGGGTCAATCCCCAATCCCTCCTAGTCAGGATGATAGTATTACCACTATTGCTGGTGGTTACTTTGGACAATATGTAGACCTCGATGGCGGTGCGTCAACTCGTAATGAGTACCAGTTGATTCGCCGTTATCGTGATATGGCCCTTCATCCAGAAGTGGATACGGCTATTGATGAAGTAGTTAATGAAGCGATTATATCTGACTTAGATGACACTCCAGTACAGATAGAACTATCTAATCTGAACGTAGGAGAAAATATCAAGAGTAAGATAAGAGAAGAGTTTGAAAATTGCAAGCGTCTATTAGGTTTCGAGCAAAGAGCACACGAAATATTTCGTCGTTGGTACATTGATGGTAGACTTCACTACCATAAAGTAATTGATCTAGCTAACCCTAAGTTGGGTATCACGGAACTTAGGTATATTGATCCACTTAAAATAAAGAAGGTAAGAGAATTAAAGGATAAGAAAGATCCTAATGAAGCAAAGAGATCTGGTAAAGAACCTACCGTATTGGATTTAGATTTCGGTAAGCACGAAGAATACTACATCTACAATCCAAAAGGATTCCTCAATATGAATGGCCCTGAGCAAAAGGGTATTCGTATGGCTGAGGATTCTATTGCTCACGTAGATTCTGGATTACAGGATCTAAACCAAAAGATTACACTATCGTTTTTACATAAGGCTATCAAGTCACTCAATCAACTCAGGATGATTGAGGACGCACTTGTCATTTATAGATTGTCCCGTGCTCCAGAGCGTAGGATATTTTACATTGACGTAGGTAACCTGCCAAAACAAAAAGCGGAACAATACCTCCGTGATGTAATGAATAGGTATCGTAACAAACTTGTATACGATGCTAACACAGGTGAAATCAGAGATGACAAAAAGCATATGTCGATGCTTGAGGATTTCTGGTTACCACGCAGAGAGGGTGGTAGAGGTACAGAGATCTCTACTCTTCCTGGTGGGCAAAACCTTGGTGAGTTAAAGGATGTGGAGTACTTCCGCACCAAACTTTTCAAGTCGCTCAACTTACCCCCCAGTAGACTCGATGGAGAAAAAGGATTTAGTCTCGGAAGAAGTAATGAAATTCTTCGTGACGAACTTAAATTTTCCAAGTTCGTCGGTCGCTTGCGTAAAAAGTTTTCTGTTCTGTTTGATGATCTTCTAAAGACTCAACTCGTTCTAAAGAGAGTTATCTCTCTCGAAGAGTGGGAAGAGATGAGAGAGCATATTCAATATGACTATCTCTTTGATAATCACTTCAATGAACTGAAAGATGCGGAGCTAATGAACAACCGCCTTGACTTAGTTGTCAAGATGGAACCTTACATTGGACGCTACTTCAGTGCTGAGAATATTAAGAAGAAGATTCTACAACAAACTGATACGGAAAGGTTAGAGATAGAAGCAGAAATTAAGAAAGAACGTGCTTCTGGATTGATACCAAGCATCGTTCCAATTGATGCAATACTCCCTGAAAACCAGCCAACTGAGGACACAAGTTCCTTAGAACGCTAAATAAAAATATATTCTGAATATTATGGACAAAGTTACACCCGAAACTTCCGCACGTGCGGCTGTAGATGCTATCGCTGATGGCAACCGTGCAGCTGCTGTTGATGCTATCAACAACTTAATGTATGGGAAGTCGGCTGAGACATTAGATCAATACTCTGATGTACTAGCTAAGTCATATTTTGGAGATATGGAACTTCCAAATGCTCCAGATGAAACACCAGTAGATGATGAAGCCCCTGGCACACCATCTTCTGTAGAACCAGAAAACAACTCAGAACCAAAAACTGATGAAACTGATATCGGAAACACTAACTGAAGGTCTACAATACCTGACTGAAACCAAGAACGGTAAGAAGTCCCAGTATATTGAAGGTGTCTTTTTACAAGGCGAACTTAAGAATCGTAATAACAGGGTATACCCTATTAACATTCTTGAGCGTGAAGTAAATAAGTACATTGCAGAGCACGTCAATAGAGATCGTGCTGTCGGTGAGCTTGGTCACCCCGATGGTCCTACTATTAACTTAGATAGGGTATCTCACAGAATCGTTTCCCTCCGTAAAGAAGGTAATAACTTCGTAGGTAAGGCAAGAATCCTTGGCACACCTATGGGCAAGATTGCACAGAATCTATTAGATGAAGGTGTACGTCTTGGAGTTTCTTCTAGAGGTTTAGGTACTGTAGAGAAACGAGAAGGTACTTCCTTCGTTAGAGATGACTATATGTTAGCTACTGCTGCTGATATCGTCGCCGACCCCTCCGCACCTGATGCTTTCGTAGATGGCATAATGGAAGGTAAGGAATGGTGTTGGGATAATGGTATCGTCAAAGAAGAAAAAGTAGCTAAATACCATAAGTTCATCTCCGAAAGTGAGCTCCGTGATCTAGAGGCACGGAAACTCAAGGTGTTCCAGAACTTCCTTGGAACTCTCTGATTTATAAATAACTCTTAGACATAAACAGTATAAAAGCTTATTAGAGGTTAACTCCGATGTCCGAAATTTTGAACGAAAAGTTTGAGGAACTCATTAGTGAAGCAGGTCTTCCTAGTGCAACAGTTCCTGGGAGCGAACCAGCGGCTCCTTCATCTAAATCTGTAACGGCGGTAAACGCAAAAGCAGCTCCAGGTGATCAAGCTTCAGGTAAAGTAGATCCTTCATTGGTGCCTGGTCAGGCAATCCAAGATTTAGGTGGACCTACTCCCACACATAATCATCCGCAAGACGACTCCAACAAGTTGGATAAGAATGCGACTAAGGACGCAGTGAGCGATCCTCAAACAGGTGGTGGTAAAGACGAGCCATCAGGATCAGATCCTAAGCTCGCAGATAAGATTACTTACGGTACTAAGAAAGAAGATATCGAAGTAGATCTAAGTGCTGACGTTAAGGCACTCGCAGAAGGCGAAGAACTGTCAGAAGAGTTCTTGAAGAAAGCATCAACAATTTTTGAAGCAGCAGTAAAGTCTAAAGTTGTTTCTATTGTTGAAGAACTCGAAGTACAGTATAGCGAAAAGCTTGCCGAGAACACCGAGAAAGTTCGGGAGTCCTTGGCCGAAGAAGTTGATGGTATCTTGAAGTACACTTCTCAGCGTTGGCTAGAAGAAAATCAAGTTGCTATTGACACTGGTCTCAAAGTCGAGATCACTGAGTCGTTCATCAAAGGTCTGAAAGGACTCTTTGAAGAGCACTATATTGACGTGCCTGAGGGCAAAGAAGATGTTCTAGAATCTATGAACACTTCGCTTCGTGAAATGGAAGACCGCCTCAATGAACAGATTGATGCGAACGTGAAATTGTCAAAACAAATCTCTGCTCAAGTTAGAGGAGGCATTGTCTCCGAAATGAGTGAAGGACTTACAGATACACAGAAAGAGAAGTTCGCTGATCTTGCTGAAGCTGTAACCTTTAAAGATGAAGCATCTTACAGAGAGAAATTAACCACAATCAAGGGATCATACTTTACTGAGAAAGCACAAGTTGCTGAAGCAGTAAAAGAAGAGCCACTTGAAGGTGTCAGCACCGAGTACGCACCAGTTATGCAAGCATATCTGAATGCAATCGGAAACGCTGTTAAGTGATTTTAACATTATAAACATCAACCCCTTAAAAGTAATAAAGATGGACACCCGTCAATTACAGGAAAAGTGGGCACCTGTTCTAGATCATAAAGATCTATCAGAGATTAAGGATTCTCATAGAAGGCAGGTCACCGCTTCAATCCTAGAAAATCAAGAAAAAGCTCTTAAAGAAGAGCACGGTATGCTAAATGAAGCTGCTCCAATAAACTCTGTTGGTGCAGACGGTCTTAAGTCCTCTCACGGTTCTTCAGGTCTTGCAGGTTTCGATCCAATCCTAATCAGCTTGATCCGTCGTGCTATGCCAAACCTCGTTGCATACGATGTTTGTGGCGTACAACCAATGAGTGGTCCTACAGGACTTATCTTCGCAATGCGTTCACACTACAACGACAGAGATGGTGCTGAAGCATTGTTCAATGAGCCTAACCCAGGTTTCTCCGCAGTTGGAGACGCTTCTGGTGCGAACGCTTATGATCCTACAGCTGGTTACGTAGATCCAGGTGGCGGTGGCACAGGTGCTGCAGCTGCTGCTTCTGCTGACAACACTGCTGAAGGTAACAACCCTGCTATCCTCAACGATGGTACCACATATCCTTCTGCTGGTACTGGATATCGTTACGAGAATACAGCTGGTAGTGCAAGAGACTATCTAGAAGCTTTGGGAACCTCAGGTTCACCAGACTTCCGTGAGATGGCATTCACAATCGATAAGGTATCGGTTACTGCTAAATCACGTGCACTCAAAGCAGAGTACACCTTAGAACTTGCTCAAGACTTGAAGGCGATTCACGGTCTAGATGCTGAAACGGAATTAGCAAACATTCTCTCTTCTGAGATACTTGCTGAAATTAACCGTGAAGTTATCAGAACTGTTTATCTCCAAGCAAAAGTCGGAGCACAAAACAACGTAGCGAACGCTGGAATCTTCAACCTAGACACCGACAGTAATGGTCGTTGGTCTGTTGAGAAATTCAAAGGTTTGATTTATCAGATCGAAAGAGATGCTAACGCTATCGCACAGCAAACTCGTAGAGGAAAGGGTAACTTCATCCTTTGTTCTGCTGACGTTGCTTCTGCACTTAATATGGCTGGTGTTCTAGATTACACACCTGCTCTATCAACAAATGGTCTACCTGATGATACAGGTAATACATTCGTTGGAACACTTAACGGTGGAGTTAAAGTTTACGTTGATCCATATTCAGCGAACTTGGCTAATGACCACTTCTATGTTGCTGGTTATAAGGGTTCATCTCCTTATGATGCAGGAATGTTCTACTGCCCATATGTACCCCTACAGATGGTTCGTGCAGTGGATCAAGGATCCTTCCAACCTAAAATTGGATTTAAGACAAGATACGGAATCGTTGCTAACCCATTCGTCTTTAAGGCAGATGGATCAACAGTTGGCGAAGACGTACTTTCCAATACAGGAACTGGACGCAACCAGTACTACAGACGTGTGCTTGTTCGCAACCTTATGTGATCTATTATCACAATATATCAAAAGAGACTCCTTGTGGGTCTCTTTTTTTATGCTATAATTATAACTATGATTAGACACTCCACTTACTATTCCGACAATGATCGAAGATCAGCACTCGTTGTCGAAGAAGATGACGGAAGATTCTGTGCTATATGCGTTGAGTACGATCGACGTTGTATACGTGCGACCGATTTTATTAAGGGGGCTACTTCTTCTTATCATCGCTACTACGACAATTTAATATACTGCGAAGACTTTGCTGAAAACTGGGTTCTGTATAAGGACTAAATAGTGGTGTAAAGAACTGATTATGTTATGCCAGCTAACTGGGTTAGTCAGCAACCATCTAACAGGAACTTCCTTTCACCAACTGGTTTTCAATTGGATCTGGATATATTTCCTGGTGTAGATTTTTTCTGCCAACAAGCTTCTATTCCAGATATCACTTCCGTTGTGAATGAGATATCTACACCTAGGCGACGTTTGCCTATACCAGCTTCTGGTGGTACATCCTTTGGTGACTTCCAAGTACAATTTCTAGTAGACGAAGATCTAAAAAATTACTTGTCTCTATGGAATTGGATCAATGATACTACCTTAGCGTATGAACCAGATACGGAAAAGGAAGTACAATTCGCTACAGGAAATCTATTCATATTAACCAATCAGTTAAATCCTAACTTCTATCTCAATTTTAGTGACCTCTTTCCTGTGTCATTAACTACGCTACCACTTAATGTGCAAGCTACTGATATAGAATTTTTACAAGCAACGGTTACTTTTAAGTATTCGTTCTATGAGTTCTTGAATATGGAATCCCGTAAGTATGTCCCTTCTTGATGAATTGAAAGACCAGTGGAGAAAAGACTCTACTATTCTTGATGGTAATGATGGCTACCCAGACTTTCTAAAAGCCTGTAATGAGACTCCCTATCTACATTCTAAGTACTTAGATCAGTACGTAGATTGGAAACATAAGCTACTGGACAAAGAGTTTGAACTTAAGTTCAAGCTAAAAGAAAAGTGGATGTACTACAAAAAGAAAGCACCAGCTTCAGCGTATAAAGATATTCCTTTTGATTTGAAATTGACCACTAGAGATGAGGTGGAGATGTTTCTTGATGCAGATGAAGATCTAGCTAAGATTAAAGCAAGGATTGAATTCTTTAAAATTATATTGTATTTTTTAGAGTCTGTACTCAAACAAATCTCCGCACGTCAATACCAAATTAAAAACGCTATTGAGTGGGAGAAGTTCAGAAGTGGCTAACATTATTCTACAAAAAAAGAACGAAGTCTACAACGTAGTTAAAGCAGAGGAACACGTACATAGAGAACTTAGTGAGTACTTTACTTTTGATGTTCCTGAGGCAAAGTTTATGCCGTTGTATAGGAACAAAGTATGGGACGGTAAGATACGTCTATACTCACCTGGCAATGGTGAGATATATGGTGGACTAACAGAGCACATCCATCAGTGGTGTGCAACAATGAAGTACACACTAGAATTTGAAGACAATGACCATTTTGGTCCTCCGTATGAAGTAAACGATATATCACAGATGGCAGTACGTATGTTTATGAAGAACATACTTAAAAATAGTAAGTTTGAAAAGATAGAGCCACGACCATATCAGATAGAAGGTGTCACTCTGGCACTTAGGTACAATCGTAAACTATTACTCTCTCCTACTGGTTCAGGGAAATCCTTAATGGTGTATGCGATTACGAGATTTCACGTAGCTCAAAAAAGAAAGGTACTACTTGTTGTTCCTACTACTTCTCTTGTAGAACAGATGTATCAGGATTTTATAGAGTATGGATGGAATGTTGATAAACATTGTCACAAGATTTATGCGGGTGCGGATAAGTATAAGAAGTCTAACGTAACTATAACTACTTGGCAATCAATATACAAGGAACCAAGAAAGTTCTTTGAGAAGTATGATGTGGTATTAGGTGATGAAGCTCACCTATTCAAATCCAAGTCACTGACTAAGATTATGACCAAACTTCATTCCTGTAAGTATAGGATTGGATTTACTGGTACACTGGACGGTACGCTTACGCACAAGTGGATACTTGAAGGGTTGTTTGGTCCGTGTGAACAGCTCATCAAAACAAAACAATTAATGGACAAGGGTCATCTTACACCTTTAAAGGTGAAGTGTCTAGTGTTAAAGCACGAGTGGGGTACGTTCGATAGCTACCAAGATGAGATAGATTACCTCATATCACACGAGAAAAGGAACAACCTTATAAAGAATCTATGCATAGATCTCCGTGGAAACACTCTAGTCCTCTTCAATTATGTGGAAAGACACGGAGAACCGCTTTACAATTTGATAAATAATAGTACTGAATCTCGTAAAGTCTTCTTCGTACACGGAGGAGTTGATGTAGAAGACAGAGAAGAAGTAAGAAGAATTACTGAACTAGAGGAAAATGCTATCATCGTTGCGTCCTATGGGACTTTTAGTACTGGTATCAACATTAAGCGTCTGCACAATATCGTGTTCGCAAGCCCCAGTAAATCCCGTATTAGAAACCTCCAATCAATTGGTAGAGTCCTTCGCAGGGGAAAAGGTAAAACCGTAGCCACACTCTACGATATTAGCGATAATATCTCACGTGGAGAGTGGAAGAATTTTACCTTCAAACACTTTGAGGAACGACTTAAAATTTATGCTGATGAAAATTTTGATTATGAAATCATAAAAGTCCAAACCAAATTCTAGCCTATGGAAAAGGAAATCAAATTCACACCTGATCAACCAGACTACGATTTTATTGGCTCAATTAAATTGTTAACTGGTGAAGAGCTCATTTCTGGAGTAACATTTCCTCCTGAGGATGATACTGTTGTATATCTTCATAATCCTATGCAAGTGTTAGAAGCAAATGCGTCGGATCGATCCACAGTGATTAAAGGATTCAAACTAGATCTATGGATGAAGTCTTGTATGTCACAAGACGAGACATTTGTTGTAGAACGTGCTAAGATAGTAGCAATGACGACGGCAGTTAAACCGATCGCCGACTTCTATCAAGAAAATATTGATATGGTCTTCCGAAATTCTATTCCTAATAGGATAAGACCCACACTCGAAATGGGTAACCTAGGTTCTGTTAATAAAGCTAGGAATTTGTTTGAAAGGATGTATAGGACCTAATGTCCCCTGAACAGCGACACTGTTATTCTATACAGATTCTAAGTACTTGTCAAGCCCTAAGGCAGTGTGCTATAATAACGATACAAAAGGAAACATAAAATGGCAATGCGATCTAAAGTCAAGACGGAGTATTACGTCAATAATAAAGACTTCTTGGCTGCTATCGTAGCGTATCGAGAGAAGGTGCATTTCGCTAAACTGAATGATCTGCCTCGACCTCGCCTCACCCCTTACATTGCAGAGTGCTTCTTAAAGATAGCTACTCACTTGTCGTATAAACCGAACTTCGTGAACTATATGTTCAGAGAGGATATGGTCTGTGATGGCATAGAGAACTGCCTACAGTATGTTGACAACTTTGATCCAGAGAAATCTAAGAATCCTTTTGCATACTTCACACAAATAATTTACTACGCATTCTTACGTAAGATCCAGAAAGAGAAGAAGCAACTGGAGATACGTACCAAACTGATAGAGAGATCGGGATATAGCGAAGTGTTGCACTCTGACAAATATGATGGTACAATGAGTGGGATGAGTAGCTCTGATTCCGATATGAACAGCATCAAAGAAAATATCGAGATACGAATGTCTCGATGAAAGTAGGAATTATAACCGACCAACATTTTGGTAGCCATAAAGGTAGTCAGGTATACCTAGACTACTACTCAGAATTTTACGATAATGTATTCTTCCCGTGGTTGAAGAAGAATAAAATAACCACTCTACTAGATCTAGGAGATACGTTTGATAATAGAAAGAGTATAGACTTCGTTACCTTGCAATGGGCAAGAAGATACTACGACACTCTTAGAGCTATGGATATTACTGTCCATACTATTGTAGGTAACCATACAGCATACTATAAAAATACAAACGACCTTAACACATTGTATATGTTATTGTCTGAATATGACAATGTGTATTGTTATCAGGATGCTCTTGATCTAGATATAGGAGGTACCTCTATACTATTTGTACCTTGGATATGCCCCGATAACTATGACAAATCTCTTCAAACTATACAACGGAGTACTTCTAAAGTCGCAATGGGTCATCTTGAGCTCAGTGGCTATCTTGCTCGTCCTGGCTTCGTCTACGAACACGGTATGGACGCTAGTACTTTTGCAAACTTTGATCTCGTATTCAGTGGCCACTTCCATCATAAGAGCACGAAAGGTAACGTAACTTACCTAGGTAATCCATATCAGATCTATTGGAATGATTATGGAGATCCTCGTGGATTTCATAGCTTTGATACAGATACCTTTGAACTAGAGTTCATTAAGAATCCATATGAGATCTTCTCTAAGATATATTGGAATGATGATACAGAGATAGAACCAGAGAATTATAGAGGGCAGTACGTTAAGGTTATAGTAGAACAGAAGACTAACTATGCTCGGTTTGAGCAGATGCTAAATTCATTGTATGATGAGGGTGCATTAGATGTTAGTGTCATAGAGAAGGTAGGGGTGTTTGATGACCCAGATGCAAACGAGATAGATGTGAAAGATACCTTGTCACTACTGGATGAATACCTAGATGACGTGGAGGTTAATGTAGATAAAACCGACCTCAAGAAATTGATGAAATCCCTATATATTGAAAGTTGTGAAGCTGTTTAATGTTCATCATCACACTACAAGGAATGGGCAAGGAGGGGGCTTATGCTGTCCGTGATGAGATAGATGAAAACGTTTTGTATCTCTTTGTTGACAAAGACGACGCAATGAGGTATGCTACACTTCTAGAGGCAGAGGAAGATTTTCCTCCTATGGCCATCACTGAAGTTGAAGACCGTCAGGTCATTGCCACGTGTGAGCAAACTAATTCTAAGTACAGTATCATCACTCCTGATGAACTTGTTATTCCCCCTGTGATAGAACCTGATGATCCAGTTCCAGAAAATAAGATGGAAAAACCTTCTTAGTACAGGTGACACCTTTACTGAGATTGATATCACAACACATAAAACTAATTTAATTATAGGTAGCAATGGTGCAGGTAAAAGTACTGTCCTTGATGCCTTTACTTTTGGCTTGTTTGGAAAACCATTTAGAAAGATCAGCAAATCACAACTTGTTAATAGTGTAAATGAAAAAGGTACTGTAGTAGAAGTAGAGTTTCAGATAGGTCAAAGACGATATCATATTAAACGTGGTATCAAACCAAACTTCTTTGAGATATGGGAGAATGGTAAGATGCTTGATCAAGACTCAAAGGTAGTAGATCAACAGAAGACACTTGAGAAACAAATATTAAAACTTAATTATAAATCATTCACACAGATAGTCGTACTTGGATCATCAACATTTGTTCCATTTATGAGATTACCTGGTGCTCAACGTAGAGAAATCATAGAAGATCTCCTAGATATAAATGTCTTCTCTAATATGAATGAGATCCTGAAAGTCAGGTTGAAAGAGATTAGGGATGCTGTGCAGGTGCACGAACTAAACGCTCAAAGCGTTAAGGAGAAGATCACTCTACAAGAAGGGTTCATTACACAACTAGAATCAAAACAAAAATCTCAGTTAAAGAATATCTTAGATGAACAGAATAAATGCGTAGCTAAGATAGCAGAAGCTAATGCTATGATAGCAGATCTCAATGATGAGATAGCAGAACTGAATGACCCAGAGAAAGTTAAGAATCAATTATGTACTGTATCACAGAAACTAACTAGTAAAAAGAATAAACTAAACAAGGACAAGGGATTCTATATCAAAAATGATTCCTGTCCCACCTGTAGACAATCTATAACAGAGGAGTTGAAGAGTGACAGAATCAAGGAACTCGATGAAAAGATCGGAGAGATCGAAACGGCTTTTCAAGATATCGATAAGCGTCTTACTGAAATTGTTTCACCGTTAGAAAAATTACGTGAACTGAGTGGTGAGATATCTAAGCAGATACAAATCACACATACACAGAACGGTACTATAAAGGCATTAACTGCACAGCAAAAAGATCTGGAAGCTAGTGGCTCTTCTATAGACGTAGAGGCTACCAAACTGCTTGAAATGCAGAAGGATTTAAAGTCTGTCACTTTGTCACTTATAGATTCCAAGAAGTCTTTGGATGTACATATGACAGCTAGTCTGTTGTTGAGAGACTCAGGTATCAAGACAAGAATTATTAAAAAGTACTTACCTGTGATGAATAAACTCATCAACCAGTACTTAAATAAGTTACAATTCTACTGTAACTTCACATTAGATGAAGAGTTTAAGGAAGTATTGAAGTCTAGATACATTGATGAGTTTTCATATGAAAATTTTTCAGAGGGTGAGAAAGCACGTATTGATATCAGTTTGTTGCTAACTTGGCGATCCATCGCTAAACTAAAGAACAGCGTTGACACCAACCTTCTTATCCTTGATGAAATTTTTGATGGATCACTTGACACAGTAGGGTCAGATGAGTTATCATTCATCCTAAGAACGTTTAACGATAAGTCAAACGTATTTGTTATCTCGCACCGTGATAACTTGACCGACAAATTTATGCGGGTACTACAGTTCTCCAAACCACAAAACTTCTCACATCTTGAGATCAAGGAATCTGGTGGTCCCGACTCACTTATAACGGAGTCCGATTAATGCAAACACAAATTTCCGAACAGGTTAAAACCGAACTAGCAGAAGCACAGAAGCATTTGCGAGAAGCACTTGCCTTTGCTGCCAGATCAGAAAGTCCATTCCTCATCAAGCACGTTAGCGAGATGGTGTTTAATATAGAACACATACAGGAACTAGATGACATTCTATTTTCAATCAAGAAGGAGGATCTTACAGTATGACTGTTAAAACATTTACTAAGATAGATAAGAAAGGTCGAGAAGAAACGTGGAGTTGGGAAGAGACTCCCGAAGTACTAGCCGCTCTGGAGAAATTAAATGAAAGTTCCAAATTGGCAGCATCATTCAAACAAAGAAAAGAAACGCCACCTTAAACCACAGGCACTGCGTCAAGCGAGAGCAAGACGTAGACAGTTGATAAAGTGTCTACTTAACCCTCCCAAGCGGAGGGTTTCTTCGTATAATAAGGACATAAGAAACAAGCACCCAATGTCCACATCCCATTACGAAGTTAAAGGTAACCTTGCTAAACTACTAGCTACTGAAAACCTTATTGTCCAACACAAGCTTGTGGACACAGCATCCTTTGATGTGCAGAAAAGAATTTTGACACTTCCTATCTGGAAAGGATTGACAAATACAATCTATGATCTTCTTGTAGGACACGAAGTAGGACACGCACTATACACACCTAATGTAGACCTTAGTGCAACTGGTGTACCACAAGGATACTTAAACATTACAGAGGACGTACGTATTGAGAAGTTGATGAAGCGTAAGTTTCCTGGTTTACGTAAGTCTTTCTTTGAAGGTTATAAGCAATTAAATGATCAAGACTTCTTTAGTGTATGGGAAAAAGATCTTGAAGAGTTTACTATGGCAGATAGAGTAAACCTTCATTTCAAGATTGGAAACTACGTTGATATTCCTTTCAATGAAGTTGAGCAAGAAATTGTAGATCAGATAGCACAAGTAGAAACCTTTGAGGATGCTATAGAGGCAGCAAGAGTGCTCTGGAACTACAGAAAAGATGTAGAGCAACCAGTAGAGAAGCAACAGATGCCAGAAGCGAACACAGACGGTGTTAGTGATGGTTCTCAACCTGGTAGCGACTGGGGTGAAGGAGAAAATGGTGAAGAGAGTAATGAAGAAGGTGAAGATGGTTTTGAAACCAAGTCTGAGGATACTGATGGTACTGGTGATGATGTTGATGGTGGTACAGGATTTGATGAGGGTGATGGAGACACACCTAAGGATCTCAGTACTGTTGAATCATTAGAATCTAAGTTGAGAGATTTAACATCAACTAATTCTTACGAGGAAATTGACATCATCCAGATCAAACCAAGTAAGTATGAGAAGATCGTTGTTTCTAATAAAGTCTTTATGGAAAGATGTGATGATCATTATCAAAATGCGATTCAACAAAACAGTGAGTATGGATTTAATCCTGTACAGATTGCCGACCAAGAGTTCGACAAGTATCGTAAGGAAGCAGCAAGAGAAGTTAACTACCTTGTTAAAGAGTTTGAGTGTAAGAAATCTGCTGCTGCTTATGCACGTGCATCTACTGCAAAGACTGGTGTTTTGAACACTTCTATACTACATACTTACAAGTATAATGAAGATCTATTCAAGAGAGTAACAATTATACCTGATGGTAAGAACCACGGTTTAATTGCACTTGTTGACTGGTCTGGATCTATTAGTGAAGTATGCTTTAATATGGTAAAGCAACTTCTAAATATTGCGTGGTTCTGTAAGAAAGCACAGATTCCATTCAATGCTTACCTATTTACTACTGAGTGGCCATCTGATGAAAGACCCGACAGATCAGAACCTTACAAATATTCCTTTGGAGATCACTTTAATCTTATTAATGTGCTTACCACCGACACTACTGGTAATGAGTTTGAGCAACAGTTAAAGTATCTCTTCCGTTTAGGTGCATACTACTCTAGCTACTGTAATGGTGAGGTATTCCAGTACGCACGTTGTTTAAGTCATCCAATTGGTTTACACCTAGGTGGTACACCACTTGCTGATGCTATCGTATCAATGCATACTGTCATCCCTTACTTTAAGAAGAAGTATGGTGTTGAAAAATTAAATGTTATCGTATTATCTGATGGAGAATCCCACGCAGGAGTCTACACGACTGAGCAAACACATTACAGCGATGAAGAACTTCTTACACGAACAGTGGAGCATCGTACTGCTCTTAGGAATAATCGTACGGGGCGTGTTTTTAGTCGTTTTTCAAATAATTATATGGAGAATCTTGGTATCCTTGTACGAGATCTTAAAGAGTCGTTTCCTGAATCCAACTTTGTTAGTTTCAGACTTATCGAATCTAGGGATGTTGCTTACTGGCTTCGTAATGCATCTTACTTATGCACCGACTGGATGGACCGTGGAATTTCCAGAGATGAAATTAAAGCAAAACTTAGAAGAGACAAATCCTTAATCGTTAAGAAGTCTCTTGGTTATGATGAGTTGTACCTAATGCCAAACAAAAACCTAGGACTCAACACTGAGTTTGAGGTTGATGAAGGTGCAACTAAAGCAAAGATCAAAGCTGCTTTCAAGAAATCTCTTGGTAACAAGAGTGTCAACAAAAAGATCCTAACATCTTTTGTAGATATGGTCAGTTGACAAACTGGTACACGGGGGTTCACACCCCCCATTTTTTGTACTATAATAAGTACATACAAACAAATTAATCCTTTTAAATCTAATGACCGTAGTTTCCGATCTCCGTGACCAGTATGGTAACAAAATTACCGCTACTGAAGTTAAAAAATATGCTAGAAAGATTGGACTTGGTTATCGTGCAATCACTAACAGACTAAGTGCTTACAAAGTAAAGCGTGGTACTTGGGATCTTACAGTGAAAGAAGCACTAGAGAAGACCTACAGCAAACCAGCAGCAGCACCTGCTGTAGAGCAGAACTTAGTTCCAGATGTAGATGCTAACTTTGTTCCTTTCGGCAATTTCAATCGTCTTAAGAAGATCCTTAAATCTGGTATCTTTTATCCTACATTCATCACTGGTCTATCAGGTAATGGTAAGACCTTCGGTGTAGAACAAGCAGCAGCACAACTCAAGCGTGACTTGATTCGTGTAAACATTACTATTGAAACAGATGAAGACGATCTTATTGGTGGGTTTCGCCTTGTTAATGGCGAAACGGTATGGCACAACGGTCCAGTCATCGAAGCACTCCAAAAAGGAGCAGTCTTACTTTTGGATGAAGTGGACCTTGCATCTAATAAGATACTTTGCCTTCAGTCCATCCTCGAAGGGAAGGGAGTCTTCCTCAAGAAGATAGGTAAGTACATTCAACCTGCTAAAGGGTTTACAGTTATAGCTACTGCTAACACTAAGGGTAAAGGATCTGAAGATGGTAGATTCATTGGTACTAATGTATTGAATGAAGCATTCCTTGAGAGATTCGCTTTGACCTTTGAGCAAGAGTATCCTTCAGTTCAGATAGAGCAGAAGATCCTTAACAAGGTATGTAAGGATGCTGACTACTGTAAGAAACTTGCTGACTGGGCAGACATCATCCGTAAGACATTCTACGATGGTGGTATCGATGAAGTGATCAGTACACGTAGACTTGTACACATCACTAAGGCATTCTCTATCTTTGGTGATCGTCTAGAAGCAGTACAACTTTGCTTGAACCGTTTCGATGATGAGACCAAGCAAGCATTCTTAGACCTTTACAGTAAGGTTGACGACAAGGTTGACCTTCCTGTAGACGAGGGAGAATCCCCTGTAGAAGTACATTCTGACAAAGTGGTTGCAATTAGGTAACCACTCTGTTATACTGGTAGAAAACTACCACGTATATGAACAAGTACAATGAAGATGAACTTCTAGAAGAAGTCAAATCTTACATTCACAACACGTACCGAGGTCATTACAGTCCAGGTGGGGTTCAGACGTTGGATCTCATCGATTCGGTAGGTGACGCTGAGGCATTCTGTAGGAGTAACATCCTAAAGTATGCCTCTCGCTACGATCGAAAGGGTTCAGCACGTAAGGACATCATTAAGATTGCCCACTATGCTATACTCTTACTCCATTTCAATGATAAGACCGCACGTGCGATGTCTATCAATGATGGAACTACATCATTCTCAGTTGATTACGACAAATGACCGCAGTCACATTATCAAAGACTACACTAGCCATTCTTAAAAACTTTGCTACGATCAATACGAGTATCGTAGTAAAGACTGGGAATGTTCTTAAGACTATCAGCAATGCAGAAAACATTCTGGCATCTGCTAAGGTAGAGGAGACATTTCCAATCGACTTTGCCATCTATGACTTGAACCAGTTTATTGCTGGTCTCCTGTTGTTTGATGATCCTGTATTACACTTTGATAATCCTAACTACGTTACGATTAAAGATCAAGGTCAGGGACGTAGAGTCAAATATTACTTCAGTGATCCTGAG
>CETI01042419.1_pt1 | contig 18849 bp, 5 predicted proteins | sample 361441 | NCBI WGS metagenome assembly CETI01 (sample SAMEA2622478, study PRJEB7988) | marine metagenome | biome: marine biome (ENVO:00000447); feature: deep chlorophyll maximum layer (ENVO:xxxxxxxx); material: "saline water (ENVO:00002010), including plankton (ENVO:xxxxxxxx)" | depth 90 m | reverse complement strand
GGGTTTGCTGGTGGATGTTCTGCTGGTCAAACTTTTTTTATTCTGCCTCCAGAGGATATATTAGTAGAGTTTGATGTTAGTGACGCAAATTGTTCTGATTTGAATGATGGTTCTATAGAAATTTCTAGTATAATGAATAGTAATTGTATTGATCCTGATTTAATTGCTGAAGATATAAATTCAGATGGTGTGATTGATAATAATGATTTTTCTTGTCCTTCTACAGCAGATGAAGTTTGTGGTTGTGATTTCGTAACCTACTTTAATTCTTGTCAAGCAGAGAACTGGTATGGTATTACTGCTTATGAACTAGGTGATTGTTCAGGATTTCCAAATTATGATATTGTGTGGACTAGTAGTAACTCTATGGAATCTCCTAATTGGGATGGAGAAATAATTAATTTATTACCAGGTGAATATACAGTGTCTATTACAAATTCAGATAATACTAGTCCTGTGTTTGGTTGTGATTTTCAAACAACTGTGACAGTAGGATCTCCAGATCAATTTATTTCTGACTTTACAATCAATGATATATCTTGTTTTATTGATGATAATGATGATGGTATTAATGATATTTCTGATGGGTCAATAACGATTAATCTTACTGGAGGCACAGCTCCTTATACTATTTTTGCTGGTAGTTTAGATGGTTTAGATTTGGGTAGTCAAGATGGAAATCCTGTTGTTTTTGATAATTTAAGTGCTGGAGACTACTTTTTTACTCCTCTTGATTTTTTTGGTTGTATGGTTGAAACTCAAGAAGTCTTTTTTAGTATTTCTGAGCCAGGGCCATTAGCATTAGATGGTGATGTTGTAATTTCAGATTATACTGGATTTGGTGTTTCATGTAATGGAGGAAATGATGGGTTTATCAATATTGATATAATAGGTGGCACTGGGTTTTATGAATTTGAGTGGTCTAATGGTGATTCAAATCAAAACTTAACTAATGTTTCTGAGGGTACATATTCTTGTGTTATCTCTGATGAAAATAATTGTGAGTTGGTTTTAAGTGACTTGGTTTTAACTGCACCTACTACAGTTAGTATTATTGCTACTGAGATTATTCCGGTGTCTTGTAGTGGTGCTTCTGATGGTTCAATTTCCATTGATATTAGTGGTGGTGTCTCACCATATGATTTTGTTTGGTCTGGTCCGGGTGGTTTTTTCTCAAATACTCCTAATATATCTAATGTTTCAACAGGAGAATATATAATTACAGTTATTGATGATAATGGTTGCGAATATCAAGAAACTTTTAATGTAACTACACCCAATCCGATTATAATTGATTCCTCTGTTAGTGATGTTTCTTGTTTCACTTTTGATGATGGTGAAATTAACATAACAATTTCTGGTGGTAATTCACCTTATACATTTGATTGGTCTAATGGCAGTTCTGATGAAGATCTTAATAATCTGCCGCCTGGAATCTATGAGCTTATAGTTTTTGATAATGAGGGTTGTTTTGAAAATGCCGTTTATGAAATATCGGAACCATTGTTGCTAACAGCTAGTGTAACAACTGAAGATGTTGATTGTTTTGGAGATAATACGGGATCAGCGAATGCTAATATCAGCGGAGGAACTCCTCCATATACAGAGACTTGGAGCGGAGGAGCTAATCCTAATAACTTATTTGCAGGATTGTATGATTTAACTATTAGTGATTTTAATGATTGTGTATTTGTTATATCTGATATTTTGATTGACCAACCTGATGGTGAATTAGAATTAACGGCATCAGTTACCGATGTATATCCTTGTAATGGTGGACAGAATGGTTCTATTGATCCAGTAGCAATAGGAGGAACTCCTCCATATGTATATTTTTCCCCCGGAGTTGCTAATTTTAATGCGCTTTCTGCTGGTTTATATACTGTGACAGTGACTGATGGCCTAGGTTGTGAAGCAGATATGAACTTCTTTGTTGATGAACCGGATGCTGTATCGGCTAATCTTACTGTTACTCCAGCTTCTTGTTTTGGTTTAAATGATGGACAAGCTAGTGCTATACCGATTGGAGGTACCGCACCGTACACATTAACATGGATTGATGCTTCTGGTAATTCTGTGGATATTGATAATTTATTTGCAGGTAGTTATTTATTGTCAATTGAAGATGCTTTAGGTTGTACGTATAGTGAAGTATTTGTTGTGTCAGAGCCATCTCCGTCAGACATAGAAGTGGTATTGGATGATGAGGCATCCTGCTTAGATCCTTTTAGCGTTAGTGTAGTTGGTATTTTAGGTAGTGGTGGTTCTTGGTCTGGATCAGGTCCTGGTAATGTGGTATTCTCGGACCCTTTTAGTTCGCAGACGGAAGTAACAGTATTTGAATATGGTGTATATGATATTGTATTTACTAATGATTGTGGCGAAGAAATCATATTGCCAGTGTCAATGATGTCAATTCCTCCTTCTGGTGTTGCCATTCCACCAGTTGCATATTGTGATTTTGAAACGTCACTAGAGGGAATATCTAATACTTCATCAGGTTTTTGGACAGTATTGGAAGCTCCAGAAAATACTAATGTAAATATAGAAAATCCAAGTTCATTTAATACGGAAGTTTTCATGACACCTATTAATTCAAGTCAGGAATGTTGTTATGGTGATTACTTATTTGAATTTAACTCTTGTGGGGAGAAGGATATTGTCCCATTTAGTATACAAAAGTCAGCACCTGATTTTGGTATTTCGACTTTTGAAGATTGTATTTTAGACGCCAGTATTTTTATAGAAAATCCAATTTCATTTACAGATGTATTAATTGATCCGGGTTCATGGGAATGGGAAGCTGTAGGTAATGATGGTGTGGTCAGTGTAGATTATTCCACTCCCTATGCAATTAATTTTAGTGTGTCGGAGTATGGTTTATATGAGTTTCGGTATTTGATTTGTGATACGTTTTATCAGCATTTTGTTGGTTTTTCTTGTCCTTTACAGTTGCCAAATGCATTTACACCAAATGGAGATATGAATAATGATGCTTTCTTAGGGAATCAGCTCATTCCATTTATTCATTCTCAAATAAACTTTACTGTATATAATAGATTTGGTCAAATTGTGCATGCTCAAAATAATTATGATTTTCAAGGACATCTTTGGGATGGAACAACAAATACTTTTGAAGACAAGTCCTTGAATGATGGTGTTTATTATTATGTTTTAGAGTTATTTAATAATGCAAATCGAAGAAAAGAACGGTATAATGGTTTTGTATATTTATTTAACGGTATTGAATAGTTTTGGTATTATAAATTAAATTGTTTGTTATGAAGAATATTTTATTATTGATGGTAATTTTATCAAATTACTTTGTGTTTGGTCAGTTAACATGGGAAGAAACCAATACGGGTTCTACCTGTACTATATCTATTGGTGAATTTGCTACTTGGGGGATGACAGATCCTACTCTTAACGGAGAAGATTTACCTGACGGAGCTTTAATCGGCGTCTTTTTCCTTAATTCTGATGATGAATATATTTGTGGAGGAGCAGAAACATGGCCTGGGGTTGGCCAAGGAATGATTGCACTATCACCTTGGGGAGATGATTCAACTACTGGAGATGTTCAAGATGGTTTTGTTGAGGGTGAAGCATTTAACTGGTTCGTTAGAATTTGTGATGGTACTTGTTGGGATGATATTGATGGTGATGGTCTTTTAGATACCGGTGAAGTTTTAGAAGGTACAGATTATTACGCTGCAAATGCAGAAATGGTCCCTTCTAATGCTATGTTAACAGGAACAGTTTATAGTACTAATGCAATGGCAGGGCTTGCAAGTGCAGATTTTGTAGAATATATTGAAGGTGAGGAAGAAACAGAAGAATTGACTTGTGAATGTGAATATGGTATGGCAGTACCAAATGGAGCACTTTGTTTTATTTTTAATGCATGTTCAGATCCATTAGCTAATAATTATTGTCCTGGCCTTGGTTCAGACAACACTACATATTATAATGAAGCTTGTACATATGATGACGCAATTGAGGGATGTATGTGTACAGAAGCTGTCAATTATGATGCTGCTGCATCTGTAGATGATGGTTCTTGTTATGTTGTGGATGGGGGATGTTCAGATCCTTTAGCAGATAATTACTCAGGCGCAGAATGTGCTACTGCTACTTTTTTAGCTGAAAATTGTGAATTTGCAGGCTGTATGTGTTCAGACGCTTATAATTATGATGCTACTGCTTCTGTAGATGATGGTTCTTGTTGGGTATTATCTGGTGGATGTAGTGACCCAGAAGCAAATAATTATTCTGGTGATGAGTGTGCTTCGGCTAATTTTGTGGCGGAAGATTGCCAATATACAGCTGTTGACGTTGATTTAGAATGGGATTATGATATAACAGATGGTAATATGACTATTCAAATAGGTGCAGATGTAGTTACTTTTAATGGGGAAGCTCCTCCTATTGGATCTTTAATTGGTGTATTTTTTACAAATGATTCAGGTGAACTTCAAAATGCAGGATATTTAGAATGGACAGGTGATCAATTAGCACTTGCTGCATGGGCATCAGAATCAGGTTATGACAATGGATTTGAAGTAGGAGAAGAGTTAACTTGGGGGTTGTCAATTGGAGGCGAAGATTTTTTAGCTACATCTTCCTTGATGAATACCGCTGCACCATTTTCTGAAAATTTTGTTGCAAATGGTTTTGGCCAATTATTGTCAGCCACATTTGAGGGTGAATTAACATCTATTTTGGGATGTACAGATGAAACAGCTTATAATTATAATTCTGATGCAACCGTGGATGATGGATCTTGTTATTCTTTAGATTTTGATTATACCATCACCGATGGTAACATGACCATTCAAGTTTCCCAATCTGCTGTTACTTTTAATGGCATAGGTGAAGAACCGCCATGTGGTTCTTTGTTAGGAGGTTTTTATACAAATGCATCAGGTCAATTACAGTGTGCTGGTTATCAAACTTGGTGTGATGATTTTGATAATAGCCAATTAGCAGTTCCGTTATTTGCTTCTGAGTCAGGAGAAGATAATGGTTTTGAAACAGGTGAGGAGATTACTTGGGTTTTATCTGTTTATGGTCAAAGTTTTGTTGCGGATTATATTTTAATGAATCCTTCTCCGCCATTTTCTGAAACTTTTATTGCTAATGGATTTGGTCAATTACTTGTTGCTGAATTTAATGGTGAAATTGATGGCGTGATAGGTTGTACAGATGAAAATGCTGAAAATTATAATCCAGATGCTACGATAGATGATGGTTCTTGTTCTATTACTGGTTGTACAGATGAGTTAGCATGTAATTATGATGAATCTGCGGTTACGGATGATAATTCTTGTTATTATGAACTTACATGGTATTATGATGAAGATGGTGATGGCTTAGGAGATGACATATACTCTGTAGTTGCTTGTGATCCTCCAGGTTCTGATTTTGCAGATAATCCAGATGATCCATGTCCTTATGACGCAGAAAATGATAGTAATGGTAATGGCATATGTGATTCTGAGGAAGTGTTAGGCTGTATGAATGTAAATGCTACTAATTATGATTTTTATGCTAACGTAGATGATGGATCATGTATTATCCCAGGATGTACAGACCCAAATGCATTTAATTATTCTGATGAAGCAACAGAAGATAATGACTCTTGTATTGATATTGTTGAAGGGTGTTTAGATGCTTCAGCTTTAAATTATAGCGCTGATGCAAATACCAACGATGATAGTTGTTGTTATATTCCAGGATGTACAGATGAAACAGCATTAAATTATAATGATATTGCATGTTTTGACGATGACTCTTGTATTGCAGTTGTAGAAGGCTGTACAGACCCTGCGTCATTTAATTATGATCTAAATGCTAATACTGATGATGGATCATGTGTCCCTTACGTGTTTGGTTGTCTTGATTTAGAAGCATGTAATTATGATTCTAGTGCTAATACAGATAATGGTTCTTGTGACTATGCTCAAGAATATTATGATTGTAATGATGTGTGTTTAAATGATACTGATGATGATGGTGTTTGTGATGAGTTAGAAGTATTAGGTTGTACAGACTCAAATGCATTTAATTATTCTGATGAAGCAACAGATGATGATGGTTCTTGTGTTAATGTGGTTTACGGATGTATAGATTCAATGGCTTTAAATTTTGATATTACTGCAAACACAGATGATGGTAACTGTTGTTACATACCTGGATGTACAAATTCAGAATCTTTTAATTATAATTCAAATGCATGTTTTGATGATGACTCTTGTATTGCAGTTGTGGAAGGATGTACAGATCCGTCGGCATTTAATTACAATGTAAATGCAAATACAGATGATGATTCTTGTTGTTATAATGGAGGCTGTACAGATCCGTTAGCTTTTAATTACGATGAAACAGCATGTTATGATGACGCTTCATGTATAGAGGTGGTAGAAGGCTGTACAGACTCGTCAGCATTTAATTATGATTCAGGAGCAAATACAGATGATGGTTCTTGTGTAGATTATGTATATGGCTGTCTTGACTTAGCCGCATGTAATTATGATTCGTCAGTAAATACAGATAATGGTTCATGTGTCTATGCAGAGGATTATTATAATTGTGATGGTAACTGTATTAATGATATAGATGGCGATGGTACATGTGATGAATTAGAGATTGGAGGATGTACAAACCCTATCGCTTTAACTTATAATCCCGACGCAACAGAAGATGATTTTTGTCTTTTCCCTGGTTGTTTAGATGATGGCGCATGTAATTATGATCCAGCAGGTTTTTATTATGAATTAATTGATTGTGAATATGAATCTTGTGCAGGTTGTACAGATAGTAATGCTGATAATTATAATGCAGATGCTACTCTTGATGATGGTTCTTGTATTATCTCAGGTTGTACAGATGCTACAGCCTGTAATTATAATGAATTAGCAAATAATGATGATGGTTCATGTTATAATAATGACTTAGGTTGTGGTTGTGATAATCCAGCAGCAGAAGCAGGATATGATTGTGATGGTAACTGTTTAGCAGATGCAGACAGTGATGGCGTTTGTGATGGTGATGAAGTAGCTGGTTGTACAGATGCTTCAGCATGTAACTATGATGGATCAGCAACAGATGATGATGGTTCATGTTATAATAATGACTTAGGTTGTGGTTGTGATACTCTAGCAGCAGAAGCAGGATATGATTGTGATGGTAACTGTTTAGCAGATGCAGATGGCGATGGTGTTTGTGATGAATTTGAAGTAATAGGATGTACAGATTCTACAGGTTGTAATTATGATTTGTCAGCAACAGATGATGATGGTTCATGTGAATATGCAGTAGAAGGATATGATTGTGATGGAAATGAACTAGAATTAGATACACCTTGGGGGAATAATGATGGTTGTGATCCATTTAATACACACACAGTAGCCTTTACTACAGATGATTTAGATATTGGTGATTTTGTTGGATTATTTTACACAGATGATAATGGTGATTTAGTATTTGCACAAGCACAGGAGTATACGGGTTCAAGCTTTGCTTTTACAGTTTGTGGTGACGATGCAACTACAGAAGAAAAAGATGGTTTTGATGTGGGTGAATCTTTTATTTGGCAATTGTGGCCAGTAGGGGAGGATTGCCCATATAGTATAGATCTTGAATATTCGGATGCTCAGCCATCAGAAGGGACTTATGAGGTTAATGGAATGTCTCAGGTTATTTCAATTTCAGGAAGTTCTCTTTCAGTAGTAATTTCAGTCACGGATGCATTATGTAATGGTGATTTTGGCTCAGCAGAATTAACAGTAACGGGTGGAACTGCACCTTATGATATTGATGATTTGTCTGCTTTGTTAGCAGGTTCATATAGTACGACCGTTACAGATGCTAATGGCTGTTCCGTAGTACTTGATTTTGAAGTTACAGAGCCAGAATTATTAGAGGCATCTGTTTCAGTCACGGATGCATTATGTAATGGTGATTTAGGTTCAGCAGAATTAACAGTAACAGGTGGAACTGCTCCTTATAATATGGATGATCTCTCTTCATTGTCAGCAGGTTCATATACTACCATAGTAACCGATGCGAATGGTTGTTCAGTAGAACTTAACTTTCAAGTTACAGAGCCAGAATTATTAGAGGCATCTGTTTCAGTAACGGATGCATTATGTAATGGTGATTTGGGTTCAGCAGAATTAACAGTAACAGGTGGAGCTTCTCCTTATAATATAGATGATCTCTCTTCATTGTTAGCAGGTTCGTACACTACAATAGTAACCGATGCGAATGGTTGTTCAGTAGAACTTAATTTTGAAGTTACAGAGCCAGAATTATTAGAAGTATCTGTGTTAGTAACCGATGCATTATGTAATGGTGATTTAGGTTCAGCAGAATTTACAATCACAGGCGGTGCCGCACCATATACATTTTTTAGCAATACAATGGATTATGAGCCTACGTATTTTGATGTTTGGGAGAATCCTTTAGTGTTAGAAGAATATGCAGGTTCTTATTCGTATGGATTTAGTGATTCTAATGGTTGTTTAGCTTTCATAGAAGTTACTATATCAGAGCCAGAATTATTAGAAGCATCTGTTTCAGTGACCGATGCATTATGTAATGGTGATTTGGGTTCAGCAGAATTAACAGTAACAGGTGGAACTGCACCGTATGACATGGATGATTTGTCTTCATTGTCAGCAGGTTCGTACACTACAATAGTAACCGATGCAAATGGTTGTTCCGTAGCACTTGATTTTGAAGTTATAGAGCCAGAATTATTAGAAGTTAGTATTAATACAGAGGATGTTTCTTGTAATGGATTAAGTGATGGTTCAGCTACAATAGGAGTTAGTGGTGGATCAGGGGAATATGATTATGAAGTTCAGTTGGAATTAGAAAGTCAACAAAATAATTATTCATTGCTTTTTGATGGAGTAGATGATTATGTTGACTGTGGGAATAATTCTTCTTATAACTTAGGTTATGATGATTTTACTATTCAAGCTTGGGTTTTTAATCAGGACACTAATGCTAATTGTCGAGTGTTTGCTAGAGGTAATACCAATACACCAGGTGGATATCAAATGAATGTAGCCCCAAATGGCAGACTAAGAATTTCTATAGATAATATGGATTGGTTTTCTGATGTTGGTGTCATACAAGAGAATGTTTGGCATCATTTAGCGCTTACAAGAAATGATGGTGTTATAGAAGCATTTGTCGATGGAGAAATTATGATTAGTTTTGATATATCAGTAAACTTAGATTGTAGCGATGATCTTGATGGGAATGGAGTAGTGGATTGTTTTGATGATCAAAATGGAAATGGAGTAGCTGATGGGGTGATGCATATTGGAAATGATCCAGGGTTTGAATGGGATTCTTCGTTTCCAGGATATATTGATAATGTTAGTTTATGGAATATTGGTTTTTCTCAAGATGAAATTCAAGATTTTATCAATTGTCCTTCTAATGGAACAGAAAATAATTTGATAGGATACTGGAATTTTGACGAAGGTTCAGGAGAGGTAGCTTATGACATGTCTATTTATAGTAATGATGCAGATATCAATGGACCAGTATATAGTAACATTGTGCAATCAATAAATTGTTCTTCTTTACAGTCAATATCTTTAGATAATTTAGATAATTTATCAGCTGGTGATTATGTAATTACTACTACTGATTCTAATGGCTGTTCGGATGTTATAGAATTCTCAATTTCAGAACCTGAAGAATTATCAATTAATTTAGAATCAACACCAGGTGAATACTCTAATTGTATTTCTGGAACAGCTAGTGTTTTTGTTGAAGGAGGAACGCCAGCATATGAGTATTTATGGTCAAATGGTGCGACCGCATCAGAAATAACAGGTCTTTGTGGTGGAGATTACTCTGTGATAGTCACAGATGCTAATGGCTGTACTATTGAAGGGAATGTAACTGTAGAATACCTAATCCCTGATGGATGGGATGTGTTGGAAACAGACTTAATACATACTATAGATATTCCATCATCAGCTATTATGATTTTAGATCAAATTGATCTTGTTGATGGAGATTATATTGGGGTTTTCTTTGATAATGATGATGGCACACAAACATGTGGTGGATATGTTATGTTCCAAGGAGAGTCTAACTTACAATTAATAGCTTATGGTAATGATGGTATTAATGATGGATTTGAACAGGGAGAGCAATTTAATTGGGTAGTTTGGAATAGTGAGGCAGAAACTGAAGCATTTGGTTTCGCTGTTTATGATGACTCTTATCCAGATGAGAGATATTTTAATGCAGGTGGTCAAAGTGGGCTGTTAGGATCAGTATTTGCTAATTATCAAATCATACCACTTAATGAAAGTCCTTATTCTGATTGGGATATGATTTCTACATATATGGATGCAAGTGAAACAGTGCAGTCAATTTTTGCGCCTGTTTCAGAAGAGTTAATTATCATTAAAGACGCCAATGGTTTAGTATATTGGCCTGCATGGAGTATCAGTACTTTAATAAGTATGGACTTTAAAGATGCTTATGCTGTGAAAACATGGGCTCCTAATGACATTCTTGTTTATGGAGATTTTATGCAACCAGAAAGTATTTTATTTGAACTTTCAGGTTGGAATTACATCTCTTATCCGAGATATTTCCCAGAGGATGTTGAAGTTGCTCTTGCAGATATTCAAGGAAATATTAAGTTATTAAAAGATGATGAAGGTAATATATATTGGCCAGAATTAGGACTTAATACAATGAATCAGATGGAGGCTGGTGAGGGTTATATTTTGAAGGTGATGAATGATCAGTTATTCAATTATCCTTCTAATAGTGATAATGTTGTTGCTGTAGATGGCCCTACAACTGCTGGTAGACTTGGTTTTGATCATCCAGTGTATTATTCTGATGTTGATAAAACTAATTCTAATATGGTCATTGGTTTACCCTTTGATGCTTGGCATGATTTTGAGGTTCAGTATGGAGATGAATTAGCAGTTTTTGATTCAGAGGGAAATATGGTTGGAGTTTCTGTATTAAAAGATGATAATAATATGGTAGTTGTTTGGGAAGATGATAATTCTGATGTAGAAAAAAATGGTATGTTAGAAGGTGAAGAGTTTAGTATTGAACTTTGGGATCAGTCATTGGATAAAATATATAGTCTAGAAATGGATTGGATAGAAGGGACAGATTATTTTAATACTAATGGGATTAATATTGCTTCTGTGATTAATGTTGAAGAAAAAGTAAATAATAATCTAATATCTGTTTCTTGTTATCCGAATCCTTCTTTAGGAGACATTTCACTTGAATTTAATTTGAATTCGGATGATTATATTAATGTTTCAATTTTTAATGTAATAGGAGAGAAAGTATATTCATTAGATAATGATTTATTTAGAGCAGGATTGAATGTAATACCAATTTCCTTGTCACATTTAGGTCAAGGGTTATACTATATTGAAGTGCAATCGACTGAAGAGAGTAAAAGTATTATAATAGATTTAACAAAATAAAATTATGTTGAAAAATACACTATTTATCTTTTTTATTTGTTTAAGCCCTTTTGTTGCATCTCAAGAATTTGAATTTGTAACTACGGATTGTAATATGACGATGGTCATTAATGATCCTGAGGAATCAAACTTTTCGCTAGATGGAGATCCAATACCTATGGGTGCTATATTAGGTGTTTTTTATACAAGTGAATCGGATGAACTAGTTTGTGCTGGTACTGAAATGTGGATTGGTGAAACAATTTCTATAGCTGCTTGGGGATCAGAGGCAGGATTAGATAATGGGTTTGCTAGTGGTGAGGAGTTTACTTTTTTATTGTATTTTGAAGATGAATCTGGCAATCCACAAGTTGCACCCACTTCTACTGTTGAAATGAATCTAGCGATGGATAATACCTATGCTTGTAATGGTTTGGGGCAGATTGTTAGTTTAATTTTTTCTACGTCTTGTTGTGCAGATGTTTCTGCTTGTAATTATAATGAAAGTTGTGAAATTAATGAGCCAAGTAGTTGTGAATATCCAGAATCTTATTATGATTGTGAGGGAAACTGTTTAGTGGATACAGATGGTGATGGTGTATGTGATGAACTTGAGATTAGTGGCTGTATGGATGACGGGAATCAAGATTGGTCACCGTATCCAGGCACAGGTGCGGTTAATTATAATGAAAATGCAACAGATGATGATGGTTCATGTGAATATACTTATTATGGCTGTACGAATCCGGCAGCTAGTAATTATGAGATTGAAGCAACAGATGATGATGGAACATGTTTGTTTTGTAGTGATGAAAATGCTGATAATTATTTTGCTGGTGATGATGTTACATTTTGTGAGGAAGATATTATAGATAATTATACTTTAGAACTTGGTCCGGATGGATATGCGGATTGTTGTTTTTATATTAATCTTGGCTGTACAGATGATGGTTCATGTTTTGATTTTGATGGTGATGGTGATTTAGATGAATGTGACGATCGTTTTTTATATGAGAATGAAGAAGGGGAATCAATTTATTATGAAAGTCCTTTCCCAGGAACTCCTGCCGCTAATTACAATCCTAGTGCTAACACTTTAGTGGGACTTAATTACTGTTATTATTTTCCAGCTTGTTTAGATGTGCAAGCTATGAATTATGGTTATAATTGTAGTGGTGATGATGTTTTGTCGGTAGCGGAGTCTATTGGTTATTCTATTGATTTTAATGAAGAGCCAGAAACAGACGCGTTTATTTTAACATACAATGGGGTCTCATTTAATTTTGAAGGTTCTAATAGTTGTTGTTTGTATTATGGTTGTGATGATATTGACGCAGATAATTACCAAGATATTGATGGAGTTTTTTATCAAAATGATGAATTGCCAGATAACACGACTAATCCCAATTTATTATATGAACTAGATGGGACTTATGATATTTTAGATGAACTTGATTTGCCACCATTTTCTAATATTATTAGTATGTTTTCTCCAGATGATATTGATGGCGATGGTATATTAAATTCTGAAGAAGAATTAGATCCTGATTCAGATAATGACTATACAGTTTATATGTTTGGTGGTGCTACGGATACTGATTCTACAACTCCTTGTGTTTATTTCGGATGCATGGATACTCTCGCTTTAAATTATGCTGGCCCAGATAATCTAAATGAGATTTATCCCCCCGCTAATACTGATGATAATAGTTGTATCTATTATACTTGTGAAGATCCTAGTGCTTTGAATACGTACCAGGGTGACGATGGATATCCTTGTGAAGATTATTTTAATAATCAAACATATTTACCTGGTCCTGATGAGAAACCAGATTGTTGTGATTATTTAGGTTGTATGGATGAAACAGCATATAATTATAATCCTAATGCTCAACTTGATGAGTATGTTTTTTATCAAACAGATGATGGTGATTTTCTTCCATTGCCTTTGTTGTCTGAGTCAGGAGATGTAATTGTTTCAGAGATGGGCGATACAGTTTATCAAACTATATGTTACCCATATATCTTTGGTTGTTTGGATGATGGATATCAATCTTTTTCTCCTACCTGTGGAGTTCAAGCTGAGAATTTTAATGATTATGATCAAGATGGTGAGTCGAATGAATATATTCAAGATTCAAGTGATATATATATATTAGAAAATCTTGAAATGTATGATGCGACTGCTGTATTTAATACCCATGGTATTTATGAGTTATGGAACTTATTAGGAAATAATACTAATGTCAATATATCTATTCCTTTAGATGATGATGGAATTCCTATTTGGGATACAGATCCTATAAACTCTGTCTATCCTTGTGAGTATATTTATGGGTGTACTTGTCCTGCTTATATAGAGTATTATAATGTAGAACATCATGATACTGAAGATAATTTTAATTTTAGTGCAATTAATTCAGTTTTAACTGATTGTTTCGAGTCTGATTCTTGTGATTTTGAATCTTGTGATGTTCCATGTAACTTTGATTACAGTTATGGTTGTACAGAGTTGTCACTTCCAAATACTGTGCCGACATTTAATGATGGTTCATGTGAAAATTTACTTATTTATGGTTGTATGGATCCATATGCATTAAATTATAACCCAGAAGCAACTCTGAATGATTGTAATTCATGTATTGCTCCTATAGAAATTAATTATGATATCATCAATCCTATTTGTTTTGATAATCTAGATGGTGATTTATTCTTTGAAGTTACTGGTGGAGTATCTCCATACACTTATTCTATATATACTAATTTTGGAGATTTGTTTCTTGAAGATGGGATTACCTATTCATTACTATCTAACGAACTTAATATACCTCCTGGCGAGTATTTTTTAGAAGTCATTGACTCAGAAGGCTATACTAGTTCAATTTCTTTCCCAATTGTGATGCCTGATGATTTGACAATTGATATATGGGATTCTGGTGGATGGTTAAATACATTTGAAGGCTATGATGTATATGAATGGACATTGGATGGGAATATATTAATTGGTGAAAACACAAATCAAATTTACCCTGTCACTAGTGGTATGTATGGTGTCACTGTGAGTTTTGAATATGAGGATGGCACCTGTATTTCTAATACTGTTTATTATGATTATCAGGTTTTTGTCAATACAATAGATGATGAAGATAGTTTTTCAATTACGTGTAATCCGAATCCATTTACTTCGGAGTCTGTAGTTAATATATCAAAAAATGGATTAAATCCATTAGTATTTTCTTTATATGATAGTTTTGGAAAAAGAGTATGGGACAAAGACTATCTGATCAATAATGAAAAATCATTTATTATTAGTGGTTTACATTCGGGTATGTATTACCTTTGCGTCACTAGTATTAAAGAAGTTCAAATAATTCCCATGATAGTCTTAAACTAAATATATATGAAACGAATTTTATTTTTTTATATCTCATTAATATCTTTTATGGTATTTGCACAATGTTCATATGATCAGAGTTGCACAATTTCACCAGCTTTCCCTACCATTTGTCCGATTCAGTTACCAGATGCTACTGTTGGCGAATCATATACTACTGATTTAACATTTTGGATGCCTGTTGAATTTGAGGCTGAAGGGTTTAATGTTACATTAGATGAATTAGCAGTGACTCAGATTACGGGTGTGCCAGTAGGTTTGTCTGTTGAGCTTTCTAATTCGTCAATGGTATTCTACCCCTCAGTTAATGAGTTTGGTTGCGCTAATGTTAATGGTGTGCCTTTAGCATCAGGAGATTATGTGATTACTGTCTATGTTGTTGCCAATGTTACAGTGCCAGCAGTTGGTTTTGAAATTGCATATCCGACAGAATTTGATTTGTTTTTGACTGTAAATCCGGGGTCTGGTGGTAATACCAGTTTTACTTACTCTCCTTTTAATGGGTGTGAAGATTTAGAAGTAAACTTTGAAGCTTTAATTACTAGTGATGAATATGATGTAGAATATATTTGGGATTTTGGTAATGGGTCTACTAGTAATGAGCAGTATCCACCTTCTCAATTATATGTTGATCCAGGTAATTATGAAGTCACATTAATTACTAATTTCAATTCTAATATTTCAACTTTGAATAGTTTTGATATTAATTATACTAATTCTGATTGTTGGGGTGGTGATGTTGAGGAATTATGTGTTGATATTCCTTTTGTAGGTGAAACGTGTTTGTCAGATCCAGATTTACTGATTAAAATTTATGATGCTAATGGTAATTTAGTGTATCAGACTGGGGGTATTGGTTCTGGAGAATACGTGACTGCTACTACAGCTTCTTGGTCTGGCATAGATTTTACATTAAACAACCCACCTTATACAGTTGAAATATTTGATACAGAAAGTTGGGATGAACTTGATTTTGGCGTTCAATTTTCAGATGATGATTTATTAGGATCATTTACTTTAAACTTAGAGGATGGAGAGCATTCTTTTAGCTCAAATTGTTCTAGTGGAACGTATTCGGTGTCTTCAGAGACAATTACTGTCCAATCTATAGAGGAGTCAGAATTAGTCACTGTTTTTGAAGTTCCAAATATTGAGGTTTTATTTGATGAAGACTCATATATTCTATCTACAGATTATAACAATGCTTTGTCTTATCAATGGTTTTTTAATGGTGAGCCCATTGATGGAGCAAATGAATCGACATATCTTGTGCTTGAATCTGGCACATATCATGTCGCAATTATTACGGAAAATGGTTGTGTTAGTTTATCTGAACCAATAGACGTTGTTAAATGTATTGATGATTTTTCTCCATCAATTTTCCTTTCAGATTTAACATTATCAACGAGTGATATACAATTTGATTTAGTTTGGTATTATAATGACATATATTATGGGGAAGGGGTTAGTGTTGATGTTAATTTTGATGGTTCTTACTGGGTTGTTGCTTCAGATAAATATGGTTGTGCTTGGAGTTCAGACACAATCTTTTATCAAGCTCCAGTTATTGATATCGATAATGATGGTATCATTAATGAAGAAGATGATGATATTGATGGTGATGGTATTGTTAATAGTGAAGATGATGATGTAGATGGTGATGGGATTCCGAATGATTTAGATAATGATATTGATGGTGATGGGATTCCGAATGATGATGATGATACTATTTCAGGCTTTTTATTTATTGATGAAATTGACACATCCTCTCTTTTAGTTTTTCCAAATCCATCAAATGGAGTATTTAATCTAAAATTATCTAATTCAGCGATATCTTATTTCGCAAAAATCATAGTTACAGATTTAAAAGGAAATTTAATCTTTAACAAAGATGTTCAATTAATAGGATCGTTAAACTTGGATTTGAGTCATTTACAACCTTCAATATATTTATTAAATATTGAGACAGATAATAATAACTTATATAAGCGTATTATTATTGAATAATTAAAGTATTCTTTTTATTGTGTGTAGTAAATGGGTGTGTGATTGAATTTCTTCATTCAGTATGCCTGTTTTTGTCAATCTGTCAATTCTTACTCTACCAGATGCATGAATGATACTATCCTTATTTAAGCAGATCCCTACGTGAGTTATTTTATTATTTTTTGCAAAAAATGCTAAATCCCCTAATTTAATATTTTGGTAGTTATTTATTTTCTTGCCTTTTTCAATTTGTTGGTTTGCATCTCGGGGTAATTGGATATCAAAAAATCGATATACCATTTGTGTATATCCAGAACAATCAATACCTAATGGGGTTCTGCCTCCCCATAGATAAGGTGAGTTTAAGTATTTTTTAGCAATTTTAATAAACCATTTTTCAACTAAATTGAGTTCGACAAAAGACAATTTTTCAGATATGTTAAGTTTTCTTTTGACACGTATATTTAATGGGATAAGACTTCCGAGTAGTAATGGTTGCTGGATATTATTTACTTTAATATTGACATACTGTTTGTTAGATATCTGATATTTTTCGATATGATTTTCTATTAATTCATATTGTTTATTGTCAATCCACCCTTGATATTGGTCATGGTTTAATTCAATGTAACTCCATTTTCTGTTTTTTTTTATTATATGAAAAGTTTCTCCAAATAAGACTTGATTAGTCATTTCAGATGTATCCTTTGGACTTTTTCTCATCGGTATAACCGGCAAGACGCAAATCCCTACTAACATAAATTTTGAATTATCATCGCAGATGCACCACCACCACCATTGCAGATACCAGCAGCTCCGATCTTACCACTTTTAGTTTCTAATGTATTTATGAGTGTTACTATTATGCGAGCGCCTGAACAGCCTAAAGGGTGTCCTAGTGATACAGCTCCTCCATGAATATTGACTTTATTAGCGTCAATCCCTAGCTTTTTAATATTTGCTAGTCCAACTACAGAAAATGCTTCATTTAATTCCCAATAGTCAACATCTTCTTTTGCTAAGTTGATTTTTTTTAGTGCTTTATTTAGAGCATTTGTAGGAGTTGTTGTAAACCATTTTGGCTCTTGTGACGCATCAGCATATGAAATAATTTTGGCTAGTGCTTTTATGCCTAATTCTTCTGCCTTTTCTTTACTCATAAGAATAATAGCAGCTGCTCCATCATTAATGGTTGATGCATTTCCAGCTGTTATAGTCCCATCTTTTTTAAAGACAGTTCTTAGTGTTTTAAATTTTTCAATATTAATATTTCTAAATTCCTCATCCTCCTCAACGATACTGTCTCCTTTTCTATTTGTAATTTTAACTTCTTTAATTTCTTTTTTAAAAAAACCACTATCCCATGCTTCTTTACTTCTTTTATAAGACATTAATGCAAATTCATCTTGTTGCTCTCTATCAATGTTCATTCCTTCTGCACAAATCTCTGCACAGACTCCCATATGGACATTGTCATATACATCTGTAAGTCCATCAACAAGTAATCCATCTTCAACTTTTGAATGTCCTAATTTTTTACCATTTCTCATATCCGAAAGATAAAATGGAATCGATGACATATTTTCCATACCGCCGGTCACAACAATATCGTTTATTCCAGATTGAATTGATTGGGCTCCAATCATAATAGCTTTCATGCCAGATGAACATACTTTATTAATTGTTGTACATGGTGTTTCATTACTGATTCCAGCAAAAATAGCAGCTTGTTTAGCTGGCGCCTGTCCAAGCCCAGAAGCAATCACATTACCCATGTATACTTCTTCTATTAATTTTGGGTCTAAATTGATTTTTTCAATAGCTCCTTGTATGGCTATTGAACCTAGCTTAGTAGCACTGATTGAAGACAATTTTCCACCAAAACTTCCTATTGGAGTTCTAGCATAAGATACAATAACAACTTCTTTCATAATTCAGGTTTATTTTTTTTGCCAATTTAACTATTTAATTTCATTCTCTAATAATATATAC
>CETI01041042.1_pt1 | contig 18930 bp, 18 predicted proteins | sample 361441 | NCBI WGS metagenome assembly CETI01 (sample SAMEA2622478, study PRJEB7988) | marine metagenome | biome: marine biome (ENVO:00000447); feature: deep chlorophyll maximum layer (ENVO:xxxxxxxx); material: "saline water (ENVO:00002010), including plankton (ENVO:xxxxxxxx)" | depth 90 m | reverse complement strand
GAATCTGGAAGAGGAGAAAGAGCCTTTGATATTTATTCCAGGCTTCTCAGGGAAAGAATTGTTTTTCTAGGTGAACCAGTCACTAGTGATTCTGCTAACAGGATTGTTGCTCAGTTACTATTTCTAGAAGCTGACGATCCTGATAAAGACATTTTTCTTTATATCAACTCCCCAGGTGGATCTGTTTATGATGGCCTTGGCATTTTTGACACTATGCAACATGTAAAGCCTGATGTGCATACAGTTTGCGTCGGTCTTGCTGCAAGTATGGGTGCTTTTTTACTTTGTGCTGGTGCTAAAGGTAAGAGAAGCAGCTTGCTGCATTCAAGAATAATGATTCATCAACCTCTTGGAGGTGCAAGAGGGCAGGCTAGTGATATTAGAATTCAGGCAGATGAAATACTTTTTATCAAGGATAAATTAAATAAAGAATTATCTGAAAGAACTGGTCAACCAATTGAGAGAATAAGGGAAGATACTGATAGAGATTTTTATATGTCGCCTTCAGAGGCTGTTGAGTATGGGATTATAGATAATGTATTTAACAAAAGACCAATTAACTCTGTCTAGGCTTAATTTATTTTGGATCTTGTAGTACAGGGATAAATCTATCTTTCTCAGGAATAGATGTGAATTCAGACAATATTTTGCAGAATTCTTCTCCATCCATAGTTTCTTTTTCTATAAGAATCTCAACTAGTTTATCCATTGCAGTTCTATTATTTGCAACTAATTCAAGTGTTTCTTCATAACATTTTTTAACTATTTCCCTTACTTGCTCATCAATTTGTTTTGAAATTTCATCTGATATGTCAGATGTATTCATTAAACTTCTTCCAACAAAAACTTCTTGGCTATCTCCCTCAAGGGATACTGGCCCTAGGCTACTCATTCCAAATCTGGTAACCATTTGACGTGCCATTGAAGCAACTTGCTGAACATCACCCCCCGCACCAGTTGTTACTTCTTCTCTGCCAAAAATAATATCTTCTGCAGCTCTTCCTCCTAATGCTCCCATTATCCTTGCTTTTAATTGAGCACGACTGATCAAGGTTTGATCATCATCTGGGGAAAACCATGTCAAACCTTTTGCTTGACCTCTTGGAATAACAGTTACTTTTTGAACTGGGTCATGATCTTTTACTAATGAACCAATTAAGGCATGACCAACTTCGTGATAAGCAATGAGCCTTTTACTTCTACCATCTATAAGAGGTTGGCCTTCCATACCTGCGATAATGCGATCTACTGCATCATCTATTTCAGATAGACCTATTTGATTCTTTCTTCTTCTTGCCGTTAAAATAGCTGCCTCATTTAATAAATTAGCTAGATCTGCACCTGTAAAACCTGGAGTTCTTCTCGCAATGCTTTCTAGGGTTAGATCTTCTTCTAGTTTTTTGTTTCTGGAGTGAACTTTAAGTATTGATAATCTTCCTGAAATGTCTGGGGCATCTACAGTTACCTGTCTATCAAATCTTCCTGGTCTCATTAGAGCTGAGTCAAGGACATCGGGTCTGTTTGTTGCCGCAATAATAATGATGCCACTGTTTCCCTCAAATCCATCCATTTCGGTTAGAAGTTGATTGAGAGTTTGTTCTCTTTCGTCGTTACCTCCACCAATACCAGCTCCTCTCTGCCTACCAACAGCATCTATTTCATCAATAAAAATTAAGCAAGGACTATTTTCTTTAGCTCTTTTAAATAAGTCTCTGACTCTACTTGCACCAACTCCGACAAACATTTCAACAAATTCCGAACCGGACAGAGAGAAGAATGGTACTCCAGCTTCTCCGGCAATTGCTTTAGCTAAAAGTGTTTTACCTGTCCCAGGAGGCCCCACAAGTAAAACCCCCCTGGGTATTTGAGCTCCAACAGAGGTAAACCTTTCGGGTTGCTTCAAAAAAGTTACAACTTCCTCAAGATCTTGTTTGGCTTCGTTCACTCCTGCTACATCGTCAAATTTGACACCTGTCTCAGCTTCCATGGCAAACCTTGCTTTTGTCTTTCCAAATTGCATCGCTTGACCAGGTCCGCCTGGCATTGAGTTAGATCTTCTGGAAAGTAAAATCAGTCCGCCGATAAGAATTAGTGGAAAGAGTAGATTTCCTAGTATTCCTAAACCAGCTGGAGCCGTCTTTGGGGGGTGGATATCAAAACTAATGCCTTCTTCCTTTAGTGAAGAAACTAATTCAGGAGCTAATCCTGGAAGATCAACTCTTAGTCTTTGAACTCTATTATCGATTTCGGGATCAACTGATTCGACGATTGCATTTCTTCCTCCATCGTATATATCAACAGAGGTGACTCTCCCAGCTTTTACGTAATCTAAAAACCTCCCATAGCTAATTTTAGCTACTGGAGCGCTTCTTGTTGATGAAGCAGAACTAGTTTGATTTACTTGAGTACTAGTTGCTGATCCAAGAATTTGCCAAGTTATTAGAACTACTATTGTTATTGGAAGAACCCATAGAGCTATAATTTTCCATTTTTTATCCATGAATTTTTAAACTTTTCGATTGATTCTAGTGTGATAAGCACCCTTTCTGTTGACTGATTTCGAGAGTTTCTGAAAAAATTCAATTAAAAAGATTTCAAAAGCTGTAGTACAAGTTCAAAAAAAATAAAATTAACTGAATGTTTATAAGCTTCTTAAAGCGGTAATTGGATCAAGTCTTGCGGCTCTTTTCGCAGGTAATACGCCGAAAATTAACCCAATGCTGCCAGATATTACAACAGTAATAAACACAGTGCCAAGGCCAATCGTAGCTGGAAGGGGTGTTAGTAAGGCAACAATCTTTACAGAAGTAATTCCTAATCCAGTACCAGCTAATCCTCCTAAACTAGAAAGAATTAATGACTCAATAATAAATTGAGTTGAAATATCAAGTCTCCTTGCGCCTAGTGCTTTCCTAAGTCCAATTTCCTCTGTCCTCTCGCTTACTGATACAAGCATTATATTCATTATTCCTATTCCACCTACTAATAATGAAACACCACCTATTGCCGCCAACATTAGTGTTAAACCACCAGTAATACTTGAAACTATTTGCAATGCATCTTTTTGTGATCTAACAGCGAAATCGTCATCTCTAATTATTTTATGTCTTTGTCTTAGTAGATTTGTAATTTGGAATTTTGCAGCTGCTGTTGATTTTTCATTTATTGCTTCAACGCTAATAAAACTAAGACTGATTCCATATGTTGGATCTTTACCAGTTATTCGACTTACCATTGTGGACAGAGGTATGTATGCGTTCTCGTCTTGATTGTTCCCAAATACTGCTCCTTTAGGCTTCATAACTCCTACTATTTCAAAAGACTGATCTTTAATCCTAATTCTCTCTCCTAAGCCTTCTCGTTTATTAAAAAGTTTATCCTCAAGATCAGGTCCAATAACTACAACATTTTTTGCACCTTTAGTATCTTGGTCATTTATGAAACGACCTTTAGCAATTTCAAAGCTCCGAACAATTAGGAAATCACTTGTAACTCCTGAAATTGAACTACTTGTGCTTTTAGATCCTGATTGAATGACCTCATTTGTAGATATCTGCGGAGCAACTCTTTTTACAGTTGGAACTTGCTTCTCTATTGCAGTAGCATCCTTAAGGACAAGGTTTTTTGGGAAAGCTACTCCTCTTCTTCTCGTATCATTATTTCCGGGTACAACAAATAATACATTTGCACCTAAATTACTTAATTGATTCTCTGCAAGGTTTTGTGCCCCTCTACCTACCCCAACTAATGTTATTACTGAGGCATTTCCAATAACAATACCAAGCATTGTTAATAGACTTCTAAACTTATTAGATTTAAGGTTTTTTATTGCCATCCCCGAAGTTTCAGCTAAGGGAAGTTTCCTTTTCATATCTTAGATAAATGAGGTTTTAGGCTCTTCTTCTGAACTGACGATCCCAACCTTTACTAGGTCAGTTGAACCGCTAACGCCAGACAGGGTACCTGCTGTCTCTACAACAAGATCTCCTTGCTTTAAAATTTTGAGTTTTTTGGCCATATTCATTGCATCATCAAATGTTTTTGATGTGGTTGTTTGATTTTCTATCAATAGAGGTGTTACTCCCCAAACAAGTTGAAGAGTGCTTGCAACACTTTTTTCGTTGGTAACAGCCAATACCGGAGTAGCAGGTCTAAATTTACTCACGTTCTTTGCAGTAGCTCCACTTTTAGTGAGAGGGATTATTGCTGCTGCGTTTATTTGTCTAGCTATGGTACTTACCGCAGCACTTATGGCATTTGGAATTGTGCTGGGTAAATGACTCTCTAACGCTCTTTGGGGGTAATCTCTTTCTATCCTTTTTGCAATTGTGGCCATAGTTGCTACTGCCTCAATTGGATAATCACCCACTGCAGTCTCATTAGAGAGCATTACAGCATCAGTACCATCTAGTATTGCATTTGCCACATCACTTACTTCAGCTCTTGTAGGCCTTGGACTTGAGGCCATTGAATCTAACATTTGTGTAGCAGTAATTATTGGGATGCCAAGGCTGTTGGCTTTTTTTATAAGTTGTTTTTGTAGTAATGGAACTTCCTCTGCTGGCATTTCAACTCCTAGGTCACCCCTCGCAACCATTACTCCGTCACATAATTTTAAAACAGCGTCAATTTGATCGATTGCCTCAAATTTTTCAATCTTTGCAACAACTGGAGTATCAAATCCGTGATTCCTTATTAAATCTTTTATTTCTATCAAATCTGTAGGATTCCTTACAAAACTCAATGCTACCCAGTCAACACCTTGCTTTAACCCAAATGCTAAATCCTCTTTATCTTTGTTTGTAAGAGCTCTAATTGATAATTGAACATCAGGAAAATTAACCCCTTTATTATTAGATAAAACACCTCCTACTGTTATTGAGCAGATCAATCTTTGTTCATTCAAATTAACTTCTTCTACTTTCATTTCCACCCTTCCATCGTCCAATAAAATCCTGTTCCCAACTTTTACTTCCTCGGCAAGTTTGTCGTAAGTAACATTTGCCTGATCTTTATTACATTCAATATCTTCTGAAGTAAGGATAAATTTATCTCCATTCCTGACATTTACAGGACCATCTTTAAATCTACCGAGTCTTATCTTGGGTCCTTGAAGATCTTGAAGTATTCCAATGTGAATACCTAGTTCATCTGAAACTTTTCTAATAGTTTTTATCCTTTGAGCATGCTCATCATGATCACCATGACTAAAATTTAGACGAAAAGTAGTTGCACCAGCTTCAACTAATTTTTTTATTTGGATCGCACTCTCAGTCGCGGGACCAATAGTGGCTACGATTTTGGTCCTTCTAGCCAGGTCGAGTATTGTCATTAAGAGTACTTGTGATTATAAAAAACTAACATTTAATTGTGTTTAAATTGGCAACTTTGTTTTTTCAAGAAAAGAAACATGGAATTAAATCATTATCAAAGAGAATCTCGGAAGACAGCTCTTTATCCTAATCTGGGCTCAAATGCTATTTATCCAACACTTGGATTAGTTGGAGAAGCTGGGGAGGTTGCTGATAAAGTCAAAAAAATTCTAAGAGATAAAGAGGGTTTATTTGATAAAGAAAGTAAGGATGCTATTAAATTTGAATTGGGTGATGTTCTTTGGTACATCGCACAACTCTCTACTGAATTGGGATATGAATTGGAAGAGGTTGCAAATGCAAACTTACAAAAATTAAATAGCCGGAAAATGAGAGGAAAGATTCAAGGTAGTGGTGATGATCGCTAATTTTTTATTATCCATACATTTGCAAACCTCCCATAGCCAAAGCAGCTGCGTTACCAAGTATTCCTTGAACAACTCGAATAACGACAAAAGCAAGAATGGGCGACAAATCCAAACCACCTAAAGGCGGAATTATTCCTCTGAAGAAATTTAAGTAAGGATCAGTTATTGCGCATAAATTTACAAGTATTGGATTACTCATATCAAGATTAGGGAACCAAGTAAGCAAAACCCTAATAATCAATATTGTTGAATAAATTCCAAGTGTTTTGAGAAGTACAAGAAGAATTGTTGGAATGATTGCGTAACTCATTTGCCGTGATTTTTAAGTATTATATTACGCTGCATTTTTCTCTTCTGCTTGATCTGTCTCTGGTAACACAGAAAATGTTTGATGAAATTTCTCAGAGAGAGTTAACCAGAACGAACGACCATCTTTTTGTCGCCTTCTCTCTATGAAGTTTTTTTCTACAAGTTCTTTTATGTGGTCGTATGCCCCAGAACCACGTAGATCTACTAGCTCAGATTGAAGTATTTTTTTCTTAAGTGCTACTGTAGCAAGAGTTCTCAAGGTCGCGATAGATAAATCTGCTGGCAGAAGATCTTGAACCAACTCTCCTAGCCCTTGTCTTAGTTCCAGGCTGTAAAAATTTTTACTTTCGTTTATCTCTAGAGCAGTATCTCTTTGAGCATATCCGGCTTTAAGTTCCCAAAGTGCCTTTTCGACCTCATCAATATTTTTATCAAGGAGCTCTGCCATTTCTTTTGAGGATGTTGGCCTTCCTTTGAGATAAAGGATTGCCTCGATCTTTGCAGGTAATGATATTAGTGTGCTTTCGTTCATGACTTCCTTGTGGACGTTATTTTCTTTTATACCCAAAATTAACGCGACTAATTACTCTGTGCACCTAAAAATAATTTATAAGCTGGATTATTTGTTTCTCTCCAATTTTTGTAACCGACTTTCTGAAGAAATTCATTCCAGTTTTCCATTTCAGACTCTTTTACAAGTACTCCAATTACTATCCTTCCAGTATCTGCACCATGATTTCGATAATGAAAAATGCTTATTGTCCACTCTGGTCTCATTGAGTTAACAAATCTCATTAAAGCTCCTGGCCTTTCTGGAAATTCAAATCTATAGAGCAATTCTCTGTACTCACCTTTAAATATTTCATTAATTGATCTTGGTAGTCTTCCACCAACCATATGTCTTAAATGTACTTTGGATAATTCATCATTACTTAGATCTTGGCAATGAAATCCTTTATTCTTAATTTTAACTATTAATAATTCCCTATCTTTTGTATCTGATACTTCTACACCCATAAAAATTTGAGCTGTTCTATCTTCGGACATTCTGTAACTAAATTCAGTTAGACTTCTTCTACCTAGCGTTTCACATAATAGTTTTAAACTTCCTGCCTTTTCTGGAATACCAATAGCTATCATTGCCTCTTTCTCTTCACCTAATTCGGCTCTCTCTGCTACGAATCTTAATCTTTCAAAATTCATATTTGCGCCACATGCTATAGCCACAAGATTTTTATTTTTCAATTTATTATTTACAACATGTTTTTTTAAGCCTGCAATAGCTAAGGCTCCTGCGGGCTCTAAAATTGAACGGGTATCTTCAAAAACATCTTTTATTGCTGCGCATATTTCATCTGTATTAACTGTAATCATCTGATCAACATGTTTTTTACATATTGAGAATGTTTTTTCTCCAACTTTTCTTACAGCAACTCCGTCTGCAAAAAGTCCAACACTATCAAGTTCTATTGGTTTATTGGCTTTTAGTGAAAGAGTCATAGCGCATGCATCTTCAGGCTCAACCCCAATTATTAATGTTTCTGGCCAAATTGCTTTTACGTATGAACTTACGCCTGCTATTAAACCTCCACCACCAACTGCAATGTAGATAGCATTTGGTGGGGTTTGACTTTGTCTTAGTATTTCAAGTCCAATTGTTCCTTGACCTGCGATGACCTCTGGATCATCAAAAGGATGGATGAAGGTTAAATCTTCTTCTTTTGATATTTCTAGTGCTTTTTCATAGCACTCATCATATGTTTCACCAAAAAGAATAACTTCAGCTTTGAGAGTTTCAACAGCCCTTACTTTCATTATCGGAGTTGTAAGAGGCATTACAATTACAGCCCTACATTTTAAAAAAGATGCACTTAATGCAACTCCTTGGGCATGGTTACCAGCACTTGATGCAATGACTCCTTTAGAAAGTTCATTTTTAGTCAATTGCGACATTCGATTAAAGGCACCTCTCAACTTGAACGAAAAGACTGGTTGAAGATCTTCTCTTTTTAACCAGATCTCATTATGGAATCTTTTGCTTAAGTTTTTAGCCCTTTCTAGAGGTGTTTCATCAGCAACGTCATAAACGCGTGCTCTAAGTATTTTTTGTAAATAGTCCTCCATATCTAGTTTTTTAGAGATTCTTTATGAATGTATTCTCTACATTCCATTTGTTCTTGTGCATGTTTTATCAAAATGTACGTTAGACCTCGTAGATTGGAGGTATTAAACCTCAGAGTCATATGCGTCTGAGCCAGTTGAGTCATCCTAATGAGCTGCATGGCTTATCCATTAGTGAATTGGAAGATGTTGCTTGCCAAATTAGAGAAAGGCATCTTCAAGTTGTTTCTACTAGTGGTGGTCACTTAGGTCCAGGCCTAGGTGTCGTAGAGTTAACAATTGCTCTTTATCAGACTTTAGATTTAGACATTGACAAAGTTATTTGGGATGTGGGGCATCAGGCATATCCGCACAAGTTGCTTACAGGAAGATACGATCGTTTTGATTCACTTAGGCAGCAAAAAGGTGTCGCTGGATATTTAAAAAGAACAGAAAGTAAATTTGATCATTTTGGCGCAGGACATGCCAGCACCTCTATTTCAGCTGCACTTGGTATGGCTATTGCAAGAGATCGTAAAGGAGAGGATTACAAATGTGTTGCTGTTATTGGAGATGGAGCATTAACAGGCGGAATGGCATTAGAGGCTATAAATCATGCAGGTCACTTACCTAATACTCCCCTTTTGGTTGTTTTAAATGACAACGATATGTCGATCTCACCTCCTGTAGGTGCATTATCAACTTATTTAAATCGTATGCGGCATAGCCCTCCTGTTCAATTCATATCTGATAGTGTCCAAGAAAGTGTTAAAAATCTCCCTTTTATGGGAGATGCCATTCAGGAAGAATTTAAATCACTTACTGGAAGTGTCAGACGTTTGGCAGTTCCAAAGGTTGGTGCTGTTTTTGAAGAATTAGGCTTCACATATATGGGACCTGTTGATGGCCATGATATTGCTGAATTAACCAGAACATTTAACGCAGCCCATAAGGTAGGAGGACCTGTCATGGTCCATGTAGTAACTACCAAGGGAAAAGGTTACCCATATGCTGAGGCTGATCAGGTTGGTTATCATGCTCAATCCTCCTTTGATTTAACAACCGGAAAATCAATTCCTTCTAAAACCCCTAAACCTCCAAGCTTCAGTAAGGTCTTCGGTCAAACTTTAGTAAAGCTATGTGAGCAAGATAGCAAGATTGTTGGTATCACAGCTGCAATGGCAGAGGGGACTGCTTTGAATCTTTTACAAAAAGCCATCCCTGATCAATATGTTGACGTTGGGATTGCTGAGCAACATGCAGTAACACTTGCTGGCGGAATGGCTTGTGAGGGACTTAAACCAGTTGTGGCTATTTACAGCACATTTTTGCAAAGAGCTTATGATCAACTAATTCATGATATTGGTATACAGAATTTGCCCGTAACCTTTGTTTTAGATAGAGCTGGAATAGTTGGAGCTGATGGTCCAACTCATCAAGGTCAATATGATATTAGTTATTTGAGATGTGTTCCAAACTTTACTGTTATGGCTCCTAAAGATGAGTCGGAATTACAGAAAATGCTCGTTACATGTATAAATCATAATGGTCCATCAGCACTCAGAATTCCACGAGGGTCTGGGGAGGGTGCACCATTGATTGAAGAAGGATGGGAGTTAATCGAAATAGGTAAATCAGAGATTTTGGAAGAGGGGAATGATTTATTGATTATTGGTTATGGTTCTATGGTTTGCCCAGCAGTTAAGACAGCGGAAATACTTAGAGAACTAGGGGTGAAAAGTACTGTTATAAACGCTAGATTTGTAAGGCCTTTAGACGAAAAAACTATTCATAATGCTGCTAAAAAAATTGGTAAGGTTGTAACTATGGAAGAAGGAACATTGCTTGGTGGTTTTGGCGCTGCAATTGTTGAGTCACTAAATGATAATGATATTTTAGTACCAACATTAAGAATAGGAATTCCTGATAAATTAGTTGACCATGCAACTCCTCAGCAAAGCAAAGAGTCTCTTGGACTAACGCCAAATATGATGGCCGATAAAATCAAGAAAAAATTTAATTTTAATTAATTATCTTAATTATTTGAAAACTATTATTTAATTATTTAAAGGATTATTTGGTTTAATAATCATTTCTTATATCACCTTACAAAACACCTCTGGCAGCAAGACCCAAAATTGAACCTATTCCTAAAACATGACCTAAGCAATTGGCCGCTACAAATGATCCATGACTTAGTCCGCCGTAAAAACGAGCATTAGGCATTGGAAAACCCTCATTTGGCTTTTCTATGTTTGATCGTGCTATGGCGTAAGCAAGCAAATTACAAATAATCATTACAACGGCACATTTTGGGGACCACTGAAATGTGACTGGATCAGCTGCTGCTAATAAAGTTGTGAACATCATGTTTTCTTGTGAGTGTTTCTATTTTCCTTCATAAAGCATGCTTTTGCATAATATGTTACTCACCTCTTAAGAGTTTTTTACTTCTAACCTTCTGCAACATCAAAACAAAGCCAAAAACTACTAGTGCATCGCTTATCGTCAAAAACGATTCGGCTAATCCATGAAGAAGATCTACATTAGTTAATTCATCCTCAAAATATATCTGTGAAATTATTGCAAATATAATTGTCATGAAGACAAATAACAGCGTTAACTTAAACCCTAAAAACGAAAGTTTTGGTATTGACTTCGTTTTGCTTGCGTAGTGCAGAAATACCAGATATGGGATTAGTGAAAGGATGAAAAAAGGACTTGGATCAATCCGCGAAAGTGATTCAAGACTTAAGATGGATAAATTCATTGTTCAGCTTGAGATGACTCTTCTTTAAATAAATTCCATGCAGCAAAAGCGAGGCATATATTCCCTAGTGTTGTTAGTGCTGCTTGTAAAACAACTAAGCCTTTAATCTCAAGACTATTATCAAATATATGCCAGGTTATTGCTGCCATTGCACTGGCTAAATTTGGTAGCATAGCCAAAGCAAAATAACCCAGAGCTCTGTTTTTAGATATTGTGGAAATGTAATCAATTATGATTATTGCACTTGCCCATTCAAGCAAAGTAGCAATGTGAATAAACCAAGTTCCTAAAGAGAGTTCATGCATATAATTTTTGTTGTTCAACAAGCTTTTCAAGTACCTCTTGAGCATGCCCTATTGGTTTTACTCCAATCCATTTAAATATAACTATTCCTTTGGGGTTGATTAAAAAAGTATTTCTTTTTGAATAAGGATCTAACCATGAATCATATTCTTTACTTATCTCTCCATTCTCATCAGAAAGCAGGGTATAGTCCAATTTAGTAGAAGAACAAAATGATTCATGGTCTTCTTTGCTATCTGAACTTATTCCTACGATTGAGGCATTAATTTTTTTATATTTATTATAGTTATCCTGAAAACCTTTAGCCTCTAATGTACAACCACTAGAAAAATCCTTAGGGTAAAAATATAATACAAGCCACTTTCCAGAAAAATCTTCTAGAGACCAATATTTTTTATCTGGGTTATTTTTGTTATATCCATTTAAATAAAAATATGGTGCCTTCTTTTCCAAGTTGATCGAATTAACATTGGCAAGTAAATTAAATGGTTTGATTAATAAAATGCCAAAAAAAATAAATATATTTTTTATAAATTGACTTCTATTCATTTGACTAGAAATACTAAATTCAAAGCTTGTTTAAATCTACTCCAAGTGCTTTGGCATATTTCCCTAAACCTTTTTTTTGAATCGTTTTTAATGCTCTTGTAGTTACTCGAATATTAACCCATTTATTTTCTTCTTCCCACCACAATTTGCGCTGCTGCAAATTTGCTTGCTGTAATTTTTTGGTTCTAATATGGGAATGACTAACTGACATGCCATTATTAGCTTTCGTGCCAGTGAGTTGGCAAATTCTTGACATTTTTTATATTTGTAACCTCTTTATCTTATCAAATCAAGTTGTGATTAAACGAATTTCTGCATTAATTTACCCAAAACATCAGCATTTCTACTTTGAAACATAGTTATTTCCTTGTTTTCTAGACCACCAATTGATAATTTTGCCATTTCATAAATATGTATAGCGATTTCATTGGCTAGTTGAATATCGTCTGTCTTATTTGAATCATCAACAATTATTTGAGTTGAGTTTAATTTGAGTAATCCTTGAACTAGCGGATGATTTAGATTAACAATTAAATTATGATACTCTGGCAATCCAGGAAGTTTTTGTTCCATTAACGCAGTTATATCGTTTATTCTTCTCATCTGCTCAGGTAATAAAATTAAAGAAGGTGGTGCATTATCCCCTTTGAGATTCTGTACTTGTATCGTAACTTTGTCATTTTTAAGAGCTGAACTGATTATATTTTTCAAAGTTTCTGACTTTGTATTTCCGTCTTTATCTGCTATTTCAGGTGAATCATCTTTGATGTTTTCATCTAATTCAGAATCAACTCTTACAAAATTTATTTCTTTATTTTTATCCTCTAGCCATGGTATGAATTGAGTATCAATAACAGTATCAAGTTTTAAAACCTCTTTCCCTTGTGATGTCCACATGCACAGGGCAGTTGCTTGTGATACTTCATCTGTTGAATATAAAATTTTCTTTTTTTCATCTTTTATCCTGTTTTTATAAGATTCTAGTGTGGTAAAGTTTTTTGACCCTGATTTGATTATTCCATTTGAATTTTCATCTTTATCAGAATCAGAAGCAGATTTTGTTGTTGAGTAAAGAATTATATCTTTAACTTGATCTGAAAACTTCTCATCTTCCATAGCTCCAATTTTTATAAATGGTGCAATGGATTCCCAGATATCAGCGTAAAATTGCAACTCATCTCTCTTTAAAGTTTTGAGTTTATCGGCTAATTTTTTAGCTATAAAATTCCCGATTGATTTTACTCTTCTATCTGATTGTAGAGCACTCCTGCTTACATTAAGAGGGATATCTGGAGAGTCTATAACCCCTCTCAGTGGTAACAAGTATCTAGGAACAATTTCCTTGATTGAGTCACTAACAAATACCTGGTTACAGAAAAGTTTAATTTCACCATTTTCCCAATCGGCTCTCCCGCTAATCTTTGGGAAATATAATATTCCTTGTAAATTATATGGATAATCAGTATTCAAGTGAACCCATAAAAGAGGTTCTCCTTGAAAGGGATAAAGATATTTATAAAGTTCTACATAATCCTCATCTTTTAGAGATTGTTTATTTTCTCTCCATGGTGGATTCATTTTATTTATTACTTCATCTTCAAGTGAAATCTCTATAGGCATGAAATCACAGTATTTTTTTATTAATGTTTTAATCCTGCTTGGTTCGATATATTCAATCTCTTCATCCATTAAATGTAATATGATGTCTGTCCCTATTTCATCTTTTTCGTATTCGTCTAGCGTGTATTGAGGCGAGCCATTACATTTCCATTTTATTGACTGTGAATCAGTTCTCGCTGATTTGGTTATTATCTCAACCTCATCTGCGACCATAAAACTTGAATAAAAACCTAGACCAAAGTGACCAATAAACCCATCATTTGGTTGTTTGTATTTCTCAAGGAATTCCTCTGCGCTTGAGAAAGCCACTTGATTAATATATTTTTTAATTTCTTCGCTTGTCATACCAATACCATTATCTCTAATGGTTAAAGTCTTTTTATCTCTGTCTATTGATATTTTTATTTTTTCTTCTTCTCCGGCAATACAATCGCCAGCGAAGGCAGCCATTTTTCTTTTCTTAATTGCATCAACTGAGTTACTGACCAGCTCTCGTAAGAATATTTCGTGATCTGAATAAACAGCTTTTTTTATTATTGGAAATATATTTTCTGTGTGAATAAGAATAGTTCCTTCTTCTTTAACGGCCATGACTTAGCTAAATTTTTAACATCATAGCGATATATATTTATATTCATGAAGATGTATTGAAAGTATTATTGATTAAAGCTGAATAGTTTTCGTTCCCTGACAATTTTCTATGATTTTTGGAATTAATATCAATCTATCCATTCTATTTCTGTACATCTATTGGATTTTAATAATTGAATAGTTTCGTTTTCTGTTTTTAAGGGTTCGTGAGAAATTACTGAAACAACCCCTTTACTATGCCAATCTTGTTGATGCTTTAATGCTTTATATAAACTTTGACTATTCTTGTATGCAACTAATATTTTTTTATTATTACAATTAAGGTCTTTATTTGAGCTTATTAATTCTCTTAATTTATCTATACTAATACTAAAACCTATTCCATAGCAATAGTTATCACTTGAACTGAATTTTTTTACTAAATCATCATATCTTCCACCTTTCGCAATAACAATAGGCGAACTTGATGTCTCTGAAACAAGTGAAAATGTTAATCCACTGTAAAGCTTATACTGTGTTCCTAGAGTTGGATCAAGTTGCACTTCGATACCATTTTCCTTTGCCAATGGTTCTATGATAGTGAATAATTCTTCTAGATTCTCAATGTATTTGTTTGATCCATATATTTTTTTTAATTTAGTTAATATTATTTTTGGTTCTCCTCTAGTATTCATAATTTCCTTTATTGATTTTCTTTCTTCTTCATCTATTAGAAGATTATTTAAGGCTATATAATCAAGATTGCTGAGTATATTTTTGATTTCTTCTATATTTTTCGTGTCTAATGAGCCTAAAATTAATTTCATTAAATATGTATTTCCTATGAGTAAAGTGGTTTTGTATTCCTTATCAATTTCTATTGTTTTTAATGATTCAATAAGTAAAGATAACAGCTCTATTTCTGCATTGATTGCCTTTGCTCCAATCAATTCAACACCGCTTTGGAATGATTCTTCAATGTAAATACCACCATCAATACCTTTATTACATTTGAATGAAGTCTCAGTAGACCAGAAGCGAAGAGGCCTCTCATATTTATTAAATCTGGTTGAAGCCGCTCGGACAATTGAGGCTGTCATCTCAGGTCTTAGTCCCACTGGTTCGTCAGATACGATTTTAAGTATTTCGTTGCTCGATATTCCACCAGCTGCCATTAATGTGTCCAACCGCTCTATATGCGGAGGTGATATCCGCTCATATCCCCAAAGTTGGTACAACGACGAAAGTTTCGATGCAATAAGGTGATTCTTTTTTACTTGTTGAGGATTTAAGTCGCGTGCACCTGAGGCAGCTTGCAGTGTCATTATTTAAACTTTTTCATTTACTTAGGATCACATAAATTATGACTATTTTCCACCATAGGACTTTGGATTTAATGGTTCGACTTTGGATAATTCATTTACAAGCTCTTCTCTTATTTCAGGATTACATGCAAGAATTCTTCCGCTATTAAGTTCAAATTCTCCATTTGGGTAATTGCTTACTGATCCACCTGCAAGTTCAACTATTGGAACGCCTGCCGCCATATCCCATTTTGCTAGACCACGTTCCCAAAAACCATCAACTTTTCCTGATGCTACAAATGCAAGATCAACAGCGGCAGCGCCTCCTCTCCTAACCCCATGCGTGCGGTGTGTTAGCCAACAGAATTCAGAGTAATTATTATCTAATAAAGTACGTCTATCATAAGCAAAACCTGTTACCAATAAAGATTCAGCTAAGTTATTTGTATTCGTTACATGTATTTTTTTTCCATTACAAAAAGATCCATGTTCAGGTGAAGCATAGTATGTCTCATTCAATGACGGTACTGATATTGCCCCCAATATTGGACTATTGTTCCAAATTAAACCTATAGATGTCGCAAAGAATGGATATCCATGTGCATAGTTTGTAGTTCCATCAAGAGGATCTATACACCACTTTAATTGGCCCTTCTTTAATTTAGATCCGCTTTCTTCTGCAAGAATTGAAATATCTGGAGTCTTTTCTTCTAAATATTCTATTAATAATTTCTCACATTCTAGATCAGCATTGGTTACTAGATCACCTGCTGTACCTTTGCTATTAATTGTTTTAATTTTTCCGTAATTGTTCATTAATGATGCACCTCCTCTTTCTGCTGCTTCCTTTGCTATTTGTAATAAATTTTCAAGCTCATCGGTTTTTAGAGATGCTCTTTTAGCTGTAGTTTTACAAGAACTTATATTCATAAAAGTAGTTTTATGAATATATTAATCATTCTCTTTTATTAGGTCTATATATCTTAAAATCAATTTATTGCTTCTTGTTAATTAAATATGAAAAGTTAAATTCATTGTAAGTTGTTAAATGATTAAATCAAATGATCTTTTTCTAATTACAGCACTCTTTTGGTATATATTTAACAGGAGGCATTTGAATTTTTATTTCATTGCTTTATTTTGGAGAGGTGGCCGAGTGGTTGAAGGCGCAGCACTGGAAATGCTGTATAGGGGCAACCCTATCGAGGGTTCGAATCCCTCTCTCTCCGTTGTTGGATAAAATTTTTTATGTTAAATAGGAAGAATTTTTAACCAAATTTCCCAGAAATATAATCTTGAGTTGACTTTTGCTTTGGAGAATTAAACATATTTTTAGTTTTACTATATTCGACTAAAAACCCGACTTTTCCACTAAGGTTTTTTCCTTTCTTTTCTGTATTAAAAAATGCTGTATAATCACTAACTCTATTTGCTTGTTGCATATTGTGAGTAACAATAATGATTGTAAAATTTTTCTTTAATTCATGAATTGTCTCTTCAATTTTTAAAGTAGATAATGGGTCTAGTGCTGAGCAGGGTTCATCCATCAGAATTACATCAGGTTCAATTGCGATTGTTCTTGCAATACATAATCTTTGCTGTTGCCCCCCTGATAATGAATACCCACTTTCATTTAACTTATCCTTACATTCATCCCATACAGCTGCTTTAATTAAAGATTCTTCGACTAATTGATCCATGTTTCCCTTGTAACCGTTTACTCTTGCTCCAAAAGCAATATTTTCATAAATACTTTTAGGAAAAGGATTTGGCTGTTGAAAGACCATTCCAATTCTCCTTCTTACTTCAACAGGATCAATATCATCTGCATAAATGTCTATACCCTCGAAAGTTACACTGCCTGATAATTTACAACCTTCTATTAAATCGTTCATACGATTTATTGCTCTGATGACAGTTGACTTTCCGCAACCAGATGGACCAATAAAAGATGTAACATGATTTTTCTTTATGTCGCAAAATACATTTTTAACAGCTATTGAATTTTCATATTTTATAGAAACATTATCTAATGAAACAGAGATAGACGAATCATTGATAGAGCTTTTATTTATTTGAATTGATTTGTTAATCATTTTATTATCTAACTTTTTCATAATTATAGTTTAGTTTTAGAAAAGGATCCAAGTGATCCTATCCATCTTGAAAGAATATTTAGAAACAAAAGAACAACTACTAATATAAATGAGGCTGCCCAAGCTAACTGATTCTGAGCTTCATATGGTTCAAGTGCAAAATTATAGATTAAAACTGATAAAGAACCCATTTCGTAAAAAAGATCATTGAAACTTGTTATGTAATACCTAGAAAAAAGTGCCGTAAATAATAAGGGAGCTGTCTCTCCAGCTGCTCTAGCAAGTGCAAGAAGTATACCTGTGGAAATTGAACTGAATGCTGCTGGTAATGTAATGCTAGATATCATTGTAAACTTTGAAGATCCAACTCCATATGCAGCTCTTCTCATATCATTTGGAACTAATTTTAATGCTTCATCAGTTGTTTTAATAATTGTAGGAAGCATTAAGATTGATAGTGAAATACCTCCAGCAAAACCACTAAACATTGATCCAAATAAAATTTTAGTTGATACTATTATTGCGTATATGAAAACCCCAGCAATTATTGATGGGACACCTGCAAGTACATTCGTTCCAAATCTAATAAACTTTGCAAATCTTCCTGATTTTGAGTATTCAGCGAGGTAAATCCCACCTCCTACTCCAACAGGTATTGAGATCATGGAGGCTATAAATGTCATGATTATTGTTCCTGTTATCGCTGGTCCAATTCCTCCAGCTGAAAGTAAATCATCTCCAGGGGGTTCTGGTTCAAGTATTAAAGTTTCTAAATTAATATAACTTCCACCTTTTATTAAAATATAGGTGATAACTAATAATAAAGGCAGTACTGAAATTACAGCAAACAAGGCAGAAGTAACTGTTAATAACTTATTCCATATATTTCTTTTTAAAGAGGGATTATATTTTAGTTTTCTATTGTTCTTATTATTCATGACTATTGATACTTTAGGCTTAATTTTTTAACAATCCATTGAGCAAATACATTAACCACAAGTGTTAATATCATTAAAATAAGAGCTGCATACATTAATGAGGAAACCTGGCTTCCATCTGCCTCGCCGAATTGATTCGCTAGCATTGAAGAAATAGTATAAGAAGGTGCAAATATTGACCAGCTGAAGTTATTAGAATTACCTATAATCATAGTGACAGCCATTGTCTCACCCATTGCTCTTCCAAGAGCAAGTAGAACTCCGCCAGTTATTCCAGAAATTGCTGCAGGTATAATAACTTTGAAAATTGTGGTCCATCTCGAAGCTCCAATTCCATAGGACGCATGTCTAAGTTTAGATGGAACTTGATTTAGTGAATCTTTAGATATTGACGTAATTATAGGTAATATCATGACTACTAAAATTAAAATAGCAGGTGCCATTCCAGCACCCATAGGTTTAGTTCCAAATAAAGGTAGAAAACCAAATATTTCATAGATAATGTTTAAAACTGGTCTTAAAAAAGGTTCCATGATAAATACTGCCCATAGTCCCAAAACTACCGATGGAATAGCAGCTAGCAACTCAACCATTATTCCAATAACATCTCTTATATATTTTGGAATTATAT
>CETI01007028.1_pt1 | contig 19019 bp, 20 predicted proteins | sample 361441 | NCBI WGS metagenome assembly CETI01 (sample SAMEA2622478, study PRJEB7988) | marine metagenome | biome: marine biome (ENVO:00000447); feature: deep chlorophyll maximum layer (ENVO:xxxxxxxx); material: "saline water (ENVO:00002010), including plankton (ENVO:xxxxxxxx)" | depth 90 m | reverse complement strand
CCCTCCTCGCTCACGGGTCCTTCGGCATGTCCTACTACTACTGCAAGGTATCCGAGGAGTACAAGGCCAACAGGCTCCGCTCATACATCTCCCTCGGCGCGGTATTCACCTTCTTCTTCGCGATCCTGATAATGAACCCGCCAGAGTTCGTGAAGGACCTAGCGGCATCGCTGGGCGGGGATCCCGCCCAAGAGAGGCTGGACGACGTAATCGCCGGCACCTGGGTCCCCACCACGCTTGACAAGCTGGCAGGGGACGGCGTGGAGGCATCCCAATGGGGCGGATTGTTCGTGAACCTGATCATAGCCACCGCCGGCTGCGTCCTTGGCTTCGGAATCGGGGTCGTCCTGGCCTTCGGCAGGCAGAGCGAACTCCCGTTCTTCAAGGTCCCAGCGGTTCTCCTGATAGAGATAGTCCGCTCCGGGCCGTTGATCTGCTGGCTGTACTTCGCAGTGTTCCTCCTGCCCGACCTAATGGACCCATTCTACGAGGCAGAGGACATAATCGGGATGCTGATCATGTTCGGCTTCTTCGGAGGGTGCTACATCGCCGAGGTGCTCAGAGGTGGGCTTCAGGCCGTCGACAGCGGGCAGAAGGAGGCGGCATTGGCCCTCGGCCTGTCGCCCATGCAGATCAGGCTCCAGGTCGAGCTACCGAACGCAATCAGGACCACACTCCCATCCATTGTCAGCGTCTTCATAGGCCTGTGGAAGGACACCACGCTTCTCTTCATCGTCAATATCCTTGACTTCTTCAAGCTCTCCAAGGACATACCCGGTGGCGACATGAGGTTCATGTCGTCGTTCTTGGAGCCAGTGTGGGTAACCGCAATAGTTTTCTGGGTTTTCGCATTCTACCTTTCCAGGGTCTCAATGAGGATTGAGAAGAGCCTTGGACTGGTAACAGAAGGAGGAGGAGAAGCAGCATGAGCACGGAAAGCGACGAGATAATTATTGAAGCAGAGGGAGTCAAGGTGAACTTCGGTGACTTTTGGGCACTGAAGGGCGTGGACATTACGGTGAGGAAGGGAGAGATCATCGTCATCCTCGGACCATCGGGATCCGGGAAGTCGACATTCATCAGGACCCTGAACAGATTGCAGCCACACAGCGGAGGTACGATCAAGATCGACGGAATAACCATCGATGACGACACGACCGTTTCCGACCTGAAGTACGTACGGTCAGAGGTGGGTTTCGTTTTCCAGCAGTTCAACCTATTCCCACACCTGACGATAATGGAGAACATCACCCTCGCCCCCATGAAGGTAAAGGGGACATCGAAGAGGGATGCAGAGGAGCATGCCATGGAGCTGCTCGAGAGGGTCGGCATCCCGGAGCAGGCCTACAAGTACCCCAGCGGGCTATCCGGCGGGCAGCAGCAGAGGGTTGCAATCGCCAGGGCACTGGCCATGGATCCCAAGATAATGCTGTTCGACGAGCCGACTTCGGCTCTCGACCCGGAGATGATCAAGGAGGTCCTAGAGGTTATGATAGACCTCGCCAAGAGGGACATCACGATGATCGTGGTCACTCACGAGATGGGATTCGCCAAGGAGGTCGCTGACCGGTGCATCCTGTTCGACGAGGGGGAGCTAGTCGAGGAGAACACCCCGGAGCAGTTCTTCTCCAACCCGGAGAACGACAGGACCAAGCTGTTCCTGGAGCAGATCCTCTAGGGCTCCGAGAGCCACTGGGTGACGCCGTCCAGTATGGCGCCCCTGAAAGTGAGGAGGCTCAGCTTCGGCCCATTCAGGCTCACGGTGAGCGTAGCGCCCCTGGTGAAGTGCGTCTCGTCCCACCCGTCGCTGACCACGTACCCCCTATGCATGTCGCTCGTGATTACGGTGGCCTCGCTGACCCACTCCCAGTACGAACCGTCTCCCGCCCTGTCCGCTCGAGGGAGGTCCCTGGCGACGTACAGGTAGTGATCGTCGATCTCGCTGGCCGGGAACTCGGCACCCTCGATGTTGGCCACGTGCCTGAACCAGGCCCCCTGTCCCACGAATGTCGAGAAGAGGCACCCGGAGGAGTGCTGCATGGAGTCGATCCCGCCTCTCTGCAGCCTGTACTTGGATGGCTGGTACTGGTGAGTGTTGGCGACGAGGAGGTCGTTTAGGGCCGGGTCGCAGCGGATGACGTTCCCGCTAGTGGTCTCAATCTCGGCTTGGAGCCTGGGTAGGACGTTGACAATGGCCCCCCCGTCCAGTGCCGCCCTGACGTCCTCGGAGAACGTCCCCGGGTCGCTACCCATGAAGAATCCATACGAACCCCCGTTCCCCTCTATCCTGGGGTGGCTGTTTACGCCCATCACCGGCGTATTCTCGTCCACCGAGTGGGCGATCGACGTCAGGGTCCCGTCGCCACCAAGGACTATGACCAGATCAGGCTCCACGAAGTCGGCCCGCCTGACCGTCTCCCTTGCCGTGTATCCGACGTTCAGCCCCCTCTCCGACACTAGTTCGTCGAGAACCCCCCTGACTTCCTCCAGCGACCTGTCGTGAACTTCCTCGAAGTTCTTCTTGTATACGACGAGGATATCTCCGCTCACAGTTGGCCCTCCTGCCAATCGCTCCACGTGCCCCACATATAGGGGCCACGCAAACCCACTCGCGCCCGAGCCATCTGAGGAACGCATATTTGGACACCCATTCAGCCATCGACGTGCTCAGGCCCCTCGTGCTGTCCCTCCTGTTCTGCGTCCCAGCCTTATCGGGCTGCCTAGACGTCGAGAGGCCGTGCCCCGAGAACACCTGCTTCCCCCTCACAAGCAGCGCATTCAATTCCATGTTGACAGAGACCGGGGAGATAGACGCACTGCAACTAGCAGGGGAGTACGGCAGGCTCAGCGTCAGCACCCTGTCCCGATTCACCGAATCCGGCGTAAGCGGAGAGATGCAGTGGAAGGTCGAGAAGGACGATGACAAAGGCCTCCGGCTAGTGGTCAACTCGGTCGTCGTCGGCGGGGTCGTCGTAGTCGGTTACGAGATATGGGACGGGGGTCCCGACACATTCACCAGGACCACGGACCACTGGATGAAGGGCAGGGACATGGATCCGAACTACGAGGACCCATTCCTGGAGGTCGCGAGTCTGGCAACTGAGGACCCGGACGGCCGGTGGCCACCATTCAGGTACGACGTATCCCAGTTCTCGGACCTAAGTTGGACCATCACCGGGGATGCCATGGAGTCGTACCAGATAGCCCGAGCGAAAAACGGTCCCGACGAGGTATACTTCGAGCTCCATGGTCTACCTCCCAGGATCGTCGGCCTCACGATTTACTCCGAGGGGCTCAGTCAGGAAGACGTGACATTCTCCATGTCCATAGCCACCGAAGACTGGGACTACGCCCTCAGCTCAGACTACTACCTCAATCTCCTCGATGGTGGTTCCTACCTCGAGATGAGTGGCCTTTCGGAGTTCCCGAGGTCACCCGTCCCGTTCCTCCCCATTCCCAGCCAGCAGTCAGTAATCGGGGACACCACCGCTGTCAGCGGTACGGTCCCAAGCGAGATGACCCACGAGGTATCGCTTTCGGAGGTCGAGATGCACATTTTCTCAGACGGGACTTCCGTTGCTAGCCTTATGTTGAGCGACGGGCATGCTAACATCTCTGGAGAGGGGGACTCTTGGTGGGAACTCACATGGGTCGACGAAGGCACGCTCGGCCTGCTTTCCGAATTGGATACATTCGTCATCAGAACCAACTCGGAGGTCAACTTCGATATTCGGATTTTCGACCACTGGGCTCAGTCATGGACAGATCAAGGCTCAGGATGAGTGGGATCGAAAACTCATCATTATTAGGCCAAGTATACACCCGAGAATGTGCGGGTGCTAATCGGGGTTCTGATTGTATCCGCATTTCTGGCCGCCTTGCCGGGTGTTGCCGCGGAGGGATACACCATTTCAGGAACGGTGACTTACTCGAACAATGTTCCCGTGGAAAACATGGAGGTAGTAATCGAGTGCAACGAGTTCGAGTACGACTGCCACGAATTTAGGGGGACGAGTTCCCAGACTGATCGAATTGGGGTATACGAGATATCCATAGAAATCGATGAGACTTATGACGGGGCCGAGCTGCTGCTGGCCATCGGAGGGGAGTCCTTCTCGCATATCGTTGACATCGATGATTCCAGGGAACCGCCATCCGGAACGGTCTCTCAGGACATACAACTCGAGCAGGACTCGCCACCCTCCTCACTCTTCACGGGTGTCGTATGTGGGGGGATAATCATTCTCCTGGCGATATTCGCCGCACTGGACAGAAAGCCGACTCCGGCCCGAGGAGAGGGGCTGCTAAGAGCTGCTAACATCGAAGTAGTCACTTGTCCAGTATGCGAGGGTAGGTTACAGAGGCACCTGCTGATTAGGCACCTGATAGTTGATCACGAGATGGATACCGATGATGCACGGGATATGGCAGAAGTAGGACAAGTAGAGGAAGAGTAACCTACACCCAATCGTCGTTGGGCGCGGTCAACTCGCTTTCCGCATCCCCCGTGTTCACGACTCCTCTCGGCTCAATCAGCATCACCTTGCACTCAGAGTCGGCGCAGGGCTTGTGCCGCACTCCCTTAGGCACGATGTACATCTCGCCCTCGCCCAGTTCAACCGTCCCATCCTCGAACTCGATCCTCATGCCCCCCTCGATTACGATGAAAGCCTCGTCAGTATCCTCATGCTCGTGCCAGACGAATTCGCCCTCGATCTTCACGATTTTGAACTGGTAGTCATTCATCTCAGCGATAACCTTGGGGGACCACCGATCTGAGAAACTGGAGAATTTCTCCCTGATGTTGATCTTGTCCATAATGCTCGTTTACCGGAAGAAGAAGACGTATTCAACTGTCTCGTTCACGTAATGTATTCAACCACCTACAATTCCCACAACCCAATGCACAAGATTGTCCCGCTTGTTATCGCGGCACTGGCTGTGACGGCACCCCTCTCCATATCCCCATCTGTCGACGCACAGGGGCCTCCTGACATATCCATTGATTGCGACCAGGAAAACCACATCAATGTGTCAATGGATAGCCTCCGAGCAGTAGTTATTTACTGCTGGGTCGAGAATCCATCAAGCTTCAACGAGGATGTCGACTTCCTGTACGAGAGTGAATCTCTGTCACTCACAGGTGTGTCGAGCATGTATATCTCAGCAGGAACTACTAGGTTGATCGAGATAATTGCTAGGGCCTCACAACTCCAGAATGCAGGTGAGTTCACAAACGCAATCACCGCCATAGTTAGAGAAGCGAACGGAGCACCAACATGGCCTGTCTCACCAACTGACACGGAAGAATTCACAGTCATAATTGACGACTACATAGAGTGCAACCTATACGACTATCCGGAGTCGGTTGGGGTCGGCATCGATGGAGAAATCGTTATGCCAGTTATTGTGACTTGCTTCTCGAACGTAGAAGTTAGCCTCGACTTTGCCTTCACTCTACATGATGTGGGGGCTGTCGCGACTCTTAACCCGGCGCCCATATACTGGCCCGGCGGATTCGAAGACAGGAGTCCGAATTGCTCCTTAGACCTCGTTCCGGGTTTGACTGAGTTTCAATGTAGCTTCCAAGCACATACGTCCACTCCGCTCATTTCCTCAATAGATGCCTGCGTTTCCATAATTACACCATCACATGAAACTCCGGAAATCTGCCCAAACAAGATTTTCATTATACACCCCAAGCTCATTGGCCTCAGCTCGACTGGTGCGTTAGGATATCTCACCCCTGTCATCATTTTCCTAGCAATCGTCGTTTCCGTATTTCTTCTGCGAAGGAGTTTCCAAGATTCAGTAGACTAACTGGGCATCCGTCTCCGAGCTTACTCGGATTACTGACGCAATTATTAGGGCAGGCTAATCACAAGGCACATGGAAACAGGACTTGAGGGCAAGGTCGTCCTGGTTACAGGCGGTGCCGGAGGGATCGGCGAGGCAATATGCAGGAAATTTGCCGAAGATGGGGCCAATGTTGCTGTTCATTTCCATACGTCATCCGAAGAGGCAGAGTCACTGGCTATGGAGATTGGTGGGATCGCAGTTCATGCAGATTTGCGCGTCCCATGCCAAGCCGATGAGATGGTCGCAGAGGTCATCTCAAAATTGGGCAGAGTAGATGTCTGCGTGGCCAACTCCGGATTATACCCCCCCGAACCCAGGCCAATGTGGGAGATTGATGAAGAGAGGTGGAACTCAACCATCATTTCCAATCTGGGAGTCACTGCCAACACTTCTCGTGCATTCCTTTCCCACGCATCAACCAGGGGCTCGGGATCCCTCGTCCTCGTTGGGTCCACTGCAGGCGTATATGGGGAGGCTGGCCACTCCGATTATGCCGCAGCCAAGGGGGCGATAACCACTGGTCTGCTCCTGTCTCTGAAGAACGAGGCCTCACGCTTGGGATCGGTCAGGGTGAATGCCGTAGCGCCAGGATGGACACTAACCGATAAGAAGATTGAAACCGGTCTCGATGAGGATGTTATGGAGAGAGCCAAATCCACAATGGCACTCAAAAAGCTGGCTACTCCGAACGACGTTGCCATGGCCATAATCGCGCTGGCATCCGAAGAGGTATCGGGCCACATCACCGGGCAGGTAATCGAGGTCGCCGGTGGGATGGAAGGAAGATTGGTCTGACTCACTCCGCACGTGATCTAAGCCACTTCCAGACGTAGGCAGAGATCGCTATAAGCGCAACAGCCCACCCTGGTGTCACTATTAGAAGTGCCAAAACAGCAACAATACTTTCCAGCATGTCACCTGTATTCGCTGGGTGTTGAAATCTTTTACTAACTCAGGTTTACTGAGCCCAGTACGAGTTTAATGTAATTGTCATCATAATCTTCAGAGTAGTCCAAATCTAGGCTTCCCCTTCAGATTCCTCATTCTCCTTGAAGGAGAAGAGGCCAACAGACATGTGTTTGCATCCATAAAATACGGTACGTCAATGAGTACTTTAACTCGTGTTTCAGATTTGTTAAGGTATTCAGGAACATCACTCGGAGTTCGCAATTACTGTCATGATGTCATTAGCCGATTCTAAGCAGACTTGCATCAGATCGATTGTTGTTATTGAGGACAGCATCCTCTGCTGAATTCTCACAGAACTGGATAGTGATCCTGCAACCTGCCATAGGAACAACTCTTGATCATCGGGGTCCGAAGAACTGGCGCTGCTTTCATAGTCAATTTGTTGCCCCCCCTGAAGACAGCTGGCGATTATCAGATTGGCCAATGGGGATACATAGTCGGTAAAGTCCTCGAAGTCCTGCTGGTCATGGTTATGGATAATCGGCTGCATTATCTCCGCTTCGCATCTCAGATACAGCTTCCCCTCCTCCGAGGCATGGCTCATCAGATCGTCCACCGTTGGGAAGTGCATCCCAACTACGCTGTTATCGACAACCGGTTGTATCACAGCCCTGGACTTGAATCTCCTTCCAGAGATCAAATTGATAATCAGGTTGGAACCAGATTCCTCGTAATCCTCTATCTCCACCAGAACCCCGTAGGTCGCAGGCTGAGTCCAACCACCGACATCTTCCGCGTCAGGATCGAAGGTGATGTATCCGAACGGCTTTGATTCCAATATGCAGTCATCCATCATCTGCTTGTATCGAGGCTCGAACACTCTCAAGGTGGTACTGGACATGGGCATGAAGTCTGGGCCTAGGACAAACAGTGGCAGTGTAGTGGTGGGTATCATGAGAATGGAAAACGCCATTCAGACTTAATATCCTGTTTCCAGATTCCCTCTGTGACTCAATTTTGAAGACTCGCAGGAGAGTCAACCCTCGCCCCTCTACCAATTAGAAAGAGTCGCCTGAGTCGACTTCCTGCGGAAATTTGCAGATATTGGGGTGAGATGGAGGTTTGCTACTGCCCTCGCAGCCGAGTCTAATGACGCCCCTGCAGTCCCTATTGGCATCCCGAAGGCATCTCCAATAACCGAGACCCTAGATCCACTCGTGACAGAGCCCGGACCGCTGATCGCCCGACTGAATCTCCATCTATGGCCCCTCCATCCTTCTGAGGAGATTCCCAGGCTGCGCGTAACCTCTTCCACCAGCTCTTCCTTGGAATATTCCAGGATTTTTTCACTCATGGTGGAGTCCAGCTTGACCATCATCCCCTCGTCTCCGTCATATCTAGAAACAACGAAACCCTCGGGGATTGCTCCTTCCAACTCTTTCGACGGCCCCCATGCCACCAAACATGATTCGCTTTTTCCACTGAGGTTGAGATCTAATCCCGAACAAAGCGCTATCGCCTGCTCCACAGGCGTGGCTACGATTAGCCAATCATAACACTCCACTATTTCCCGGTCCCCGGTTTCGACCCTAATCTCAACGCCACTGTCATCTTCCCGAATCTCCTCTACTCTACAGAGTCGGTTGATATTCAATCCATCTCCGATAACCTCCAGAAGAGAAACTAGGGATTCCTTGGGGAATATCCCGCTCTCATCGATCCCGATAATGTCCTCATCCTCCCATCCTGCGGCTAGTCTCTGGAACCAAGGTGGTATGGAGTCTAGAGCCTCGGACCCGATTTTCAATTTCTTTCCACCCCCATAATCTACGTCAGTAAGCCTACCTCCCGCTCTCGAGCCCTTGTCCCAGACAGTAACATCATGCCCGAGGTCATTCAGCAGCCTCCCTGCAAAGAGTCCCGATAGCCCCCCTCCGACAATTCCAACTCTCATCGTGCCCCCCATCGTAGCGTTCTCAGTCCAACTCTTGTACTTCGGTAAATCAAGACGTTTTCTGTGTGACGAAGTAGATCTCTTCCTTATCTTTCCCAAGACTGGGTCAGGCGGTCCGAAGGCCCTGTCGAAAAGGCCGAAGCACCACTGCACCCCAGCAATCGAGCTGGGGTCCCTCCCATCTAGTGCGAACCTGTCGTTGAATTCCAATGCCATTCGCATCGCCTCAGCGGGGTCTTCTATCCATCCAGCGAAAGCCTTACCCCAAGTCATCCTGACATTATTGTGCATCACGCCGTGACGAATGAGCCCTATCTGAGCCGAATCCCACAATTCGTCCCCTGTCGCGCCCCTCTCCATGTCTGACGCATTGGGGCCCTTCGACTGAAACACCCTCCCCTCCAATGATTCCCTGGCCCATCCGGGAATGTTGCTCCAATCCTCCGGGTTGTTCACAGCATGTGCGTGGTGCTGTGCATGCTCTCTGAATACCAGCATCTCATCGAGGAATTTCTCTGCTCCCTTTCCACCAATCCTGGCAGCATCTCTGACTACTCTGGTAGGTGCTAACATCCCATAGTGGATCCAAGGAGAGATTCCGCTCACTCCACTCCTATCCGCAGCATTGTTCCTCCTAGTGTGATATCTCTTCAGCCCTGAATCGCACCATTCCTCCCAGTGTTCCAGAGCCGCGCATTCCCCCCCGCGAATATCGGTTACTGGGACTACCGTTGGATCTATCCTGCATTGAGACAGAAGTCTGGCCCCGCCGTCCAATCGGAGCTCCAACCTTGCATCCACTGGTTCGAATGGGGGGCTCCATCCATCCCGTACCCTCTTTGGACGGAATTCCAGACTCGGCCAGATGTTTGAAACTCTCTCCTTCATAGCCTCTCCTGTGGAATTTCTGAATCTGAAGGGTCGGTCCTTGGACTTGCCAAATACTGGTCTCGGCAGAATGCAATGCGAGTCTACTTCTATCAGTTGACATTCAGAACTAACTGCAAGAGTCCACTCGTCCCATGGGCTTAGATCTGCCATATCAGTAACGACCAAGGCCGCCTCACGCGCCATCTGCTTGAGGAAAGGGCCCCTATTCCCCTCTCTGGAAACATGTACCAAATGGTCTATTCCAAGACCTTCAGCATGGTCGGCAACATCAGCCGCCCCCTCAAGCAGAAATCTATGATGGCGGTATGAAGCATAGGGGTAACGCTCGTCAATACCGTGGTAAATCAGAAGTGGCAGGTCCATTGATCTCGCAGCAACCCTCGCAACATCGAATGTCGGAGACTCTTGGAGCCTTATCGCCGAGCGCATCCAGTGGATTACAAATTCTGGGTTTTCATTTTCTGGCCCGGAGTGGTATTTGCACCTCTCTAGCAGGTGCCCATCCAAACCAAAACCATCGAGCATGATACCGATAGTACGCACGGCATTTCAATTGTCGTTCAGGAAACTGACTCCGGTCATACTCTCGCTGACATCCCATAGTCTTCTCGCTGTATCCTCATCCATAGCCTTGGGATTGATCTTCGCCCTCCCTGTCCATCCCCTCATCTCGATAATCCCAGTCGGACCCCAATACGGGTATTTCAGAGCCTCATCCTCGGTGGCTGCGTAGAGAGTCGCCTCTGCGCCCCTCTTGGCTGGAATCGCGACGATAACATTCAGGAATCGCCAGAACAGTGAGTACCGCTGCAGGTCAGTAGCAGAGTATCCGGGATGGCTCGCTATCGCCGAGACTCCAGACCCTCCTCTCTCCAGCCTTCTGGCCAGTTCTAGTGAGAAGATCAGATTCGCGATCTTACTCTGAGAGTAGAAACCCCACTTGTTGTACCTCTTCCTCTCTCCGTGTAGATCATCAAAGTCGATTATCCCTGGGTTGTGGGCGATGCTCGATACCGTAACGACTCTGCTTCTCCCAGTCTTCTCAAGCATTGGCATCAGAAGCCCAGTAAGTGCGAAGTGGCCAAGATGATTGGTTCCGAACTGCAACTCGAAACCGTCCTTCGTCCTTGACTTGGGGGGGATCATGACGCCGGCATTGTTGATCAGGATGTCCAAGCGTTCCGCATCCGCGGAGAAATCCTCCGAGAACGATTTGACACTGGATAGGTCTGCTAGGTCGAGTTCGGAAGTCGAAACCTTGGAGTCCGGGAACTCATCCTGGATCCTGCGCATGGCAACCCCGGCCTTCTCCGGGTCCCTGCACGCCAAGATCACCATCGCACCCTTGGAAGCCAAGGCCCTCGCCATGTGGAACCCAATGCCAGTGTTTGATCCCGTCACTATTGCGACCTTGCCACTCTGGTCCCCCATCATTTGGGCGCCCCACTTCATGGGTTAGTCGCAAATCGAACGACTATTTCACAGATGGGTGGGTGTTTCCCGGACTTCCAGTCAAACTTGATGGTCCACTCCCTCTGCCCCGCACATGGCGAACCCCAGTATGGAGGCCGCCGAGAAGGGGCATCTGATCGAAATCCTCTCCACGCTCCATCCCACTGCCAAGAAGAACTCGCTCCGAAGGATGATCGATCACGGGCGTGTAATGGTAGACGGGAAAAAGGCATCACGGGCAAAGGAGACCGTCCAAAAGGGATCCATCGTAGAGACCCTCTCTCGCTCGGAGGGGGACGGCCCGGCAAGGAAGAAGCCAGAGGGGATCCCGGAGCCGGAGGTCCTATACGACGATTCCGAAATCCTGGTCGTAAACAAACCGGCAGGGCTACTTTCAGTAGCCACGCCAAGGGGGGAGGCCGACACAATGTTCGACCGGGCGCTCACCTGGTCTTCCAAGCATCACTCGACCAGGGTCCACCTGGTCCACCGTCTGGACAGGGAGACATCGGGCTGCCTCATTCTGGCAAAGTCAACCCAGGTGAGGGACATGCTACAGCGGCAGTTCAAGGATCGAACAGTAGAGAGGATATACCACGCAGTCGTTTTCGGCAAGCCCAGTGCCGAATCCGGCGTCCAGAGGGCACGAGTCAAGGAAACGAAGGACAAGAGAGTCAGGCTGATTCAGAAGGGCGAGAGAGGGGGCAAGGAGGCGATAACCAACTGGAGCGTCGAGCAAACCGGACCCATACACACGCTAATCAGAATCAAGATAGATACGGGGAGGAGGGCTCAGATCCGACTCCACATGAGCGATTTAGGGTGCCCCGTTTCGGGAGATACCCGTTACGGACGAGGCAAGGCTAGCGTGAACAGGCTATGCCTCCACGCCTCCTCATTGGGGTTCGAGCACCCCAACGGGAGGAGGATCCGTGTCGATAGCGAAATCCCATCCCAGATGTTCTCCGAGTTGAATCGCAAGTCACTGTGATCATAGTCCTCGGCTTTCGCAGAATCCAGTTGCTGGGGCCCCCAGTTCCCCATTTCCTACTCTCCATACTAAATAGGGAGTGGAGGGCGCGGCGGATTAGAGGAGCAGTTTGGTTCGATTTTCAGATTTAGGGGTCGAGCCGGCATTGGTCGACGTTTTGCGGGATGAGGGGATAGTGGAGCCCTTCGAGGTGCAACGCGAGTCGATTCCCGATGCAATGCTGGGGAGGGACGTTTGCTGTAGAGCCCCCACTGGTTCCGGGAAGACCCTTGCATTCGGGCTTCCATTGATTTCCCGTACCAAGGAGGCCAAGTCGAAGAGGCCGACGTCATTGATCCTGACTCCAACAAGGGAGCTGGCAGAGCAGATTCGCAAGGTCCTGGAGCCACTGGCCAGGTCGTCCGGTTTCGGGGTTCTCTCGGTTTACGGGGGGACTCCGTACAAGGGGCAACTAAGGAGGCTCAATCAGGGAGTCGAGGTCCTGGTCGCATGCCCGGGGAGGCTTATCGACCTCCTGGACAGGAAGGCCCTGCGTCTAGATGACGTCGGCATCGTAGTCCTTGACGAGGCCGACAGAATGGCGGACATGGGATTCATGGAACCCGTTTGCTCGATACTCGACCAGTGCAGCCCAGACAGGCAGACGATACTCTTCAGTGCCACCCTTGACGATGACGTGGCAGAGATAGTCGAGTCATACCAAAATGACCCCGCGAGGATAGGGATAGGTCCGGAGGAGGTCAGCATGGACAACATGCAGCACCTCTTCTGGAAGGTCAACTCCAGGGGCAAGGCGGATCTCTCAGCATACATCACCGAGAAGTGCGGTCGCAGCATCATATTCTGCCGGACTAGGGCAGGAGTCAACCGACTGGGGGACGAGATGAGCGAGATAGGCTCTTCTTTCACCACACTCCACGGGGGGATGAACCAGAAGCAGAGGGACAGGTCGATGCAGAAGTTCAGCGCCGGTCGATCCCGGGTCCTGATAGCAACTGACGTCGCTTCCAGGGGCATCGACGTTACCGATGTAAACTGCGTAATTCACTTCGACCCGCCGGATGACGGCAAGGCGTACAAGCACCGTAGTGGTAGGACCGCGAGGGCGGGATCCACGGGAACCGTCGTCTCACTGGTCCAGAGGTCGCAGAACAGGAAGTACAAGCGGATACAGCAAGATGTCGGCATCAAGTGCAGGTTCACCGAGCCAGACGTCGACATGCTTGAGGAGAGGGAGTTCGTAATGGCGCCCCCCGTGAAATTCAAGGGCGGCGGCAACAACAGGGGCCCGAAGAACAACAAGAGGGCCAGAAGATCAAGGAAGAGCAACAAGTTCAGGTCGTCCAACCAAGGGGGTAACGGGGAAGGCAATCGGAACGGCAGGCGCAATGGCAAGCACAACGGCAGGAACGGCAGGAACGGCAGGAACGGCAGCCACGGCAGGAGCGTCAGGAACGGCAGGCACAACGACAAGCAAGAAGGCAGCAAGCACAACGGCAAGCACAACGGCAAGCACAACGGCAAGCACAACGGCAAGCAGTCAGTCAAGTACAAGGATAAGCGGAATGCCCGACACCGCGGACAGGCTAAGAATGCCTAGGGCGTTACAAGGCATCCACTTCTCGTTTAATCCGGAACGTAATCTGGAGACGGGGCCGTCGAGAATTCTTTCTTCAAAAAGAAATACGAATTGGCAATGAAGTCTGAAATCAAATCTCGTACGCAAATTGACTTGTATGATGGGCTCTCGCGGAGGCTGTGGCCAGGGAGCTAATCAGACTCGAGGAGGTGCACAGGGCCTTCGGACCTCTGACCGTCCTAGAGGGGGTCAACCTCCGAATAGACGAGGGGGATCGGATAGGCGTCATCGGCCACAACGGTGCGGGAAAGACCACATTGCTCAGGACCATCAGCAACCAGGACCAGGACGTAGGTGACATCACCTTCGCACCCGCCCTCAGGCTCGCCTTCCTCACCCAGGTCCGAGACATTGACGACGAGGCTACTCTCGGGCAGGAACTCAATCGCAGGGGCAGGCAGTTCCTCGAGCTTGAGGAGGAGATATCCGAGATAGAGCGTAGGATGGAGGAGCCCTCCTTCTACGATGGCGACTGGCAGCCCACCATGGATCGTTACCAGGAGTTGCAGAGCCTGATGGCACGCTCCGGAGGGGGTGACGTAGCCGGGCATGCCACTGAGATACTCAAGGCTCTGAACCTGGATCAGAGCTCTATGGAGGTCCCCCTGAACTCACTCTCGGGGGGCGAGAGGGCCAAGGTAGCATTGGCACGGCAGCTGGTCGGACTGGATGAGATCGACGTATTCTTCCTTGACGAGCCCACGAACCACCTTGACTTCAACACCCTGGAGTGGCTGGAGAGGTTCCTCAACAAGTTCGAAGGGGCCCTGATGATCGTCAGCCACGACCGCTACTTCCTCGACAGGGTATGCAACAACATCGTCGAGGTCCAAGACGCGCACACCAAGGGCTACCCCGGGAACTACTCTTCGTTCCTAAAGCAGAAGGAGATTTTCCTCCAGACCCTGAACGACAGGATAGAGAAGACGCAGAAGGAGATCAAGAGGCTTCAGGGAGCCATGCAATCGATGAAGAGGTCGAACAAGTACGACAAGTCGGTATCTCAGAAGCACTTCATGATCACACGTTCCCAGAGGGAGCTCAAGTGGCTGAAGTCGCTGAAGCCCCGGAAGCGACAGAGCCTCAACTTCAATCTCCAGTCGGCAGAGAAGAGCAGCCTCGACGTGCTCGAGTTCCGTGATTCGAACCTGTCTTTCGAATCGCTGTCGAGGCCGATACTGGATGACGTCAGCGTCAGCGTCAGGAGGGGCCAGAAGATCGGCGTCATAGGTCCGAACGGCGTTGGCAAGACGACTCTCCTACGACTAGTGACCGGGGACCTCGAACTGGACTCGGGCGTTCTCGAGATCAGCCCAGGCGTGCAGATAGGCTACTTCCACCAGGATCACAGGACCCTGGACTTCGAGCTGACTCCCATCGAGGAGGTCCGGAGGCTCAAGCCGAGGATGGACTACGGGGAACTCCGGGCGCTGCTCGGCCAGTTCCAGTTCACCAAGGATATGGTTTCCACCCCGCTCAGCAAACTCAGCGGCGGGGAGAGGGCCAGGATCGCGCTCCTCCGACTGCTCCTCGAGGAGAACAACATGCTACTCCTCGACGAGCCCACGAACCACCTCGACACGGATGCAAAGGAGGCCTTGGAGCTGGCACTGAGCGAGTTCGATGGCGGGATAATCACCGTCAGCCACGACCGTTACTTCCTGGACAAGGTGTGCGACACCATCTGGGACTTGCAGGGGGATGGGGGCATCGTGGTCTGGCCAGGAAACTACTCGGAGTACAAGAGCCGCTCTATCGCTTCCTCGAGTGACCGCTAGACTCAGAGGCCCAATTCAAGTAGAATGACTCGGGGGAAGGGGCATGCTCCGACTGGTCTACTTCCCCTCTCCCGGCAGGGCCGAGTCGATACGCATCGCGCTCTCGCTATCGGGGGCCGATTGGGAGGACGAGTCGATCGACGGGGCGAGATTCCAGGCCATGAAGGAGGCGGGAGATCTGCCATGGGGGATGGTCCCGGTCCTCCAGACTCCAGATGGAACCATCGCCGAGTCATCCGCCATCCTGAGGTACGCCGGACGCTTGGCCGGGCTGGTCCCGGAGGACCCCTACCAAAGCGCCAAGGCAGACGAGTTCATCGATGGGATGGAGCCATTGTCCAAGGCCCTCGACTCTACGTTCGGGATATCCGACGTAGACGAGAGGATCAGGCTCAGGAAGGCGGTGTTCGAGCCTGGCGGGAAGGGCTCCAGGAACCTGCGCCTGCTCGAGAGGAAGCTCTCAGAGTCCGAGACCGGATGGGCAGCGGGCACCGATGACATGAGCATAGCGGACCTGAAGCTGTTCACAGGCCTGTTCGGCCTCTTCTCCGGGAACTACGACGGCATCGAAGCCTCTGTGATGGCGGACTATCCCGGCCTGATAGATTACCATCGCAAGATGGCAAACGATCCACGCATCAAAGCGCACTATGGGGAAGTGGGCGAGGGCGACGTCCGCTGGACATTCGTGCCCGGGGCTTTCGAGGGCGGCAGCATAGCATGATGGACGCATTGGCGGACTTTGCCCATAGCGAGGCGGTCGCCTACATGGGTATGGTCCTCATCCTGAGCGCCTTCTTCATGGAGACCCGGGACATCCTCCACAGCAAGGCCGCCCCATACCTCGGGCTGATGGCCCTTGGCTCCGGACTGCTCGCCATCAGGGCGTATTTGATCGACGAGTGGGCATTCTTCATCCTCGAGGTCGCTTGGTTCGCAGCAGCGGCTCTGGGACTGTGGTCGTTGTGGTCGAACCTGCGGAGGGAGGCCGCCTAGGCCTCTGATGCATGCTTCTCGAGCAACTCCAACGAGACGACCTGCAGTGTCTCTTCGTGGGTCGCTGAGATGACGACGGGACAAGCGACCCCCTCATTGGCAGCGTCTTGCCAAGTCTGTGCGCATACGCACCACCTATCTCCGGGGGAGAGTCCGGGGAACCCGTGCGCGGGAGCGGGCGTGATCAGGTCGTTCCCCCGGGATCGTGCAAACTCCAGGAACTCCTCAGTCACAACGCAACAAACCGTGTGCAGCCCCCTGTCGCCCCTGTCTGTATTGCAGCACCCGTCCCTGAACCAGCCGGTCAGGGGGTCCACCGAGCATGGCTCCAAATCCCCTCCGAGAACGTTGACCGACGGGAGCATCGTTACCGACTCACGAATTCAGTTGATTAAACCATCCTCGCGCCTGTCTCGGCACATCTTATTTGCATGAATAGTTAATAACGGGCTCGATGTGAAGAATAGCATCAATTTCCAACGTCCGAGAAAAAAAGTAAACGATGAGAGCGGGAGCATCGGGATTGGTGCGATGATCGTTTTCATCGCCCTAATCCTTGTCGCTGCCATCGCATCCACGATTATTATCCGGTCCGTGGATAACCTGTCCATGCAGTCATCCGGCTTGGTCGATGAGAGGATGAACTCCAAGATTTCAGTAGAATCAATACAGATATTCCTCTATGAGCCATGTTGGCAATCAGAATCTGTGAACGAGGGGGATTGCCCCGGCTCACCATGGGGCCATCACGAGTTGGTCATGTTTTTCACCGTAGAGGGGGGCGAAGATCTGAAGCCTTCCGAGGTCTACTACACCGTGTATTGTGAAGAGGACAGGACGGTGACAACCCCCATGAGGTCAGAGTCTTTCGAAGGCTCTTCAACATGGGAATCAACTACCTCCAGAAATGAGGGATGGGCTGGTATTCCATTCAATCAAGGATTTGTTGTTTTTGCAAACAGTTTCTTGGATGCCGATGCTAGATCCACCACTCTGGAGCCAGGGGTCCAATACGCATTGATGCTCGATCTGTACGATAACAAGAACAATTTCGGTAATGAAAACGAAGGTTGTAGAATTTCACTTGATTACGACATAAATCTAATTCTGTACGTCGAAGGGGGCATGGAGACATACGCATTGATTAGTTGTGAAACGACAGATAGAGGGGAAGAGTGCTATTAGCCCTCATAAAAAAGTCCCATTGGAACCAAGTAGAAACGGACACTAGTGACTGTTGCTAAATTCAGTTGATTAAACCATCCTCGCGCCTGTCTTGGCATGCCATATTCGCCCCTAGAATCTTTCATATTTGCAATCACGTCCGGGAGGCTATGTACTACAGAATAACTAACGCGAGGGTCCACCCGGAAAAGTACGACGAAGCCATGGCGACCATGGAGTCGCTGCGAGAAAGCATAGGGGAAATTAGCGGGCTAATCAGCAGCAGGCTGATTCGCACAAGCGAAACGGAGATGGTCGGGGTCGCTGCATACGAGAGCAAGGAACACCTCGAAGCCTCGCAGGAGGAATTCGCAGAGCTGATGAGCAGCATGATGCCATACATGGCAGCACCACCCGAAATCTCATTCGGGGAAGACATATTCTCATTCGACTCGGAATGATAATACATTCCATCCGCCTATGCATAGCATGGATTTGGAGACTGCAGCCAATATCGGCGAGGCCCTCGGGGGCCTCGCTATCCTGGTCACCCTCCTGTTCGGCCTGAGGCAGATCAGGGACTGGAACCAGACTCGGAGATTCGAGATCGCCCAATCTGTCGCCTCCAGGTTCGAGAACCCCCTGTTCCAGTACGGCATCGCCGTCGTCGTCATCAAGGTCAGGGAGGACATGAAACTGGAGGAATTGGCCGCGCTCTCAAGGGATGAGAAGGACGCGCTCAACTCGTTCTGCCTGGGGCTTAACAGCCTCGGGATACAGGTCTTCTACAGATTAGTCCCGATAGAAATAGTCGCATCGTACCTCCAGCAATTCACCTCAATAATGGGGGCCAGGCTCCGAGTAGTCTCGTCCCTGCTGATGGAGAACGCGTATGCAAACCAGCTGGGGGAGGGGATAGAGGGGTACCGTGGCGGGGAGATGTCCGATGCCGGCCTCGACTGGATGATCTGGCTCTTGGAGAGGCTCGACGAATACCCGCACCCAGAGGAACCTGCCCACATACTGCACAAGGACTGGAAGTTTTAGCAACAGACAATACTCTCACTGTTTCTTCCTCTTTGGCTCAATCTCTTTGATCGCACGGAACCTAAAAACGTGCTTGGCTGAGTTTAACACCCCTCTGCCAAGGCCAGAAAGAAGTAGTGCTGCTAGTGCTATGGTAGCCGTCCAACCCCATACGGTCCCGATGGCGGTGAACTCTTCTTTCGATAGGAGGAGTGCCATCGCTGTTACCAACCCGACCCCGACAGCAGTCTGAACCCTCATTCCTAGCGGCATTGCCAGTAATGTTCTAACTGCATCTAGCCTCTGAAGAAGGACTAGGGCCCAGATGGAAGTTCCGATAGACCAGATGAAGAGATCAAT
>CETI01094542.1_pt1 | contig 19046 bp, 20 predicted proteins | sample 361441 | NCBI WGS metagenome assembly CETI01 (sample SAMEA2622478, study PRJEB7988) | marine metagenome | biome: marine biome (ENVO:00000447); feature: deep chlorophyll maximum layer (ENVO:xxxxxxxx); material: "saline water (ENVO:00002010), including plankton (ENVO:xxxxxxxx)" | depth 90 m | reverse complement strand
GGGCAAATTGCGTTCACCCTTACGCCTAAAGGTCCAAAATCACATGCCATTTGTTTTGTCATACCTATTACAGCCGATTTTCCAGCTTCGTATATTAGAGCGCCTTTTGACATTAATAATCCGTGCACAGATGAAATATTTACAATATTTCCTTTATTTTTAATTAGCTCCTCACCAGCATATTTTGCCCCTAAATAAATTGCTTTTTGAAGCATTGCTATGCCTTGATCCCAATTAGCTTCTTCTACTTCTAAAGCTGAACCGCCAAAACTTGTATTGTTTCCAGTTGAAAAAGCATTCTGAATCAAATTGTCTATTCTCCCATATTTATTCAGAGCGAAAGTAACCATATTTTCGATATCTTTTGATTTAGAAATATCCGTTTCAATCACTTCGCATTCTCCGCCCATATTGATAATTTTTTCAGAATTTTTTTTTGCTGATTCTAAATCAATATCTGCAATAATTATTTTTGAGCCTTTTTCTGCAAATTTTCTTGAAATCCCTCCACCTATTCCCAATGCGCCTCCAGTTACAATAGTTACTTTTTCCGAAAAATTCATTATTCCTCCTAAAAACAAAACATAATTAATATTAATAATTTATCTTTTTTAGATTACACTGAAAATATAAAATTGTTCATTTTTATTATTGTGAAAAGATATAGAGGCAGAATAACCCCGACCCAAAAAGACATCTTGAAATGGATGTTAAAGAATTTAGTTTTGATTTCTAATGAAAAAATGCAAAGTAACGGTAATGAAAGATTTATGGATGAATCTGACTTTTTAATTCCTTGGTCTCCAAAAGAATCTTTTAACATAGATTCTAAAAATCATTTATCTAAAATATCTTCATCATTAAGAATTCTTGAGCAAAGAGGATATGTTAAAAGACATAGAAATTCCTCAAAAGGCCCAATAGCATATGTTTCAATTACAAAGGATGGAATGTTTATAGCTAAAACATGGGCAAGAATAACCGAATCAAATGAAGAAGATGATTTTAAAAATTTTGACGATATTGAAAAAGGTTTTGAGAGACAAGACTCAGATACATATGAACAATGGAATCAAGAACAGGAAAATGATGAGATTTGATCATCTCTTTTCTATGAAGTGTTTAAGTTGATCCATAATCAAAGGTAAAATTTCGCTTATACTTTTTGGATTACCTGGAAGATTAAGGATAAAAGTATTACCTCTTGTTCCTGCTGTTTGCCTACTTAAAATGGCATTCTTTGAATATTTGAATGACTCTAATCTCATATATTCTCCAAAACCGGAAAACTCTCTTTCAATAACTTCTAAAGTTGCATCTGGAGTTACGTCTCTAATAGATGGGCCAGTGCCACCTGTTGTCACAACAATATCTAAATTGTCTTGATCGCAAAACTCAATTAATTTATTTTTAATTTTTTCTTTATCATCAGGAATAATTTCTTTTTTCAAAATATTAAAGTCTTGGTCAATTGAAAATATTTTTTCAATTTCTGGTATGCCTCTATCCTCATAAACTTTTTCAAAAGCTCTATCAGAAACACTTATTATTCCTACATTTATCATAAATCTCTATATAAAATACAATTTTTATTATACGATAAATTTTTATTATCTACGTAAGTAAAGGAATTAAAATGCCCAATATTGATTTGTCTATCTTAAACGATCTTACTGCTTTTGATTCAGCAACTGTTCAAAATGCCGCTATAAGAATTAGAGGATTCATTGCAGAGTCCGATGACTATTCTGGTTCAACCATAAAAAGATATACGGGTGAAATGCCTACTATTGTAGGTATAGCAACCACAATCAAATGCAAGGCTCTACATGAACCAACAAAATCTGAAGGCACTATTCCCTGGAAAGAATATTATGAAAAAATATCTTCAATAGAATTACCATTTATTTCTATTTTTGAAGATATAGATAGCCCAAAGAACAGAGCTGCAGTTTTTGGGGATAATATGGCGTTCATGCATGCATGCTTAGGTGCAGTTGGTATGGTTGCGAGCGGTGCTATAAGAGATGTTCCTGGCATTCAAAGATCTGGTATAAGTGTTTGGGCTGAAGGTCGCGTACCTGGTCATGGGCCATTCAATGCTATTTCTTTAGGAGAACAAGTTAATGTTTCAGGTCTTAATATAAGTGAAGAAGACATATTAGTTGCTGATGCAGATGGAATTACTAAAATAGAAAATGAAATACTAAAAGACATAATTAAAGTCTGCGAAGAAGTGAGGAAAGATGAAGCAAGGACTCAGAAATTCTTTTCAGTTAAAGATAAAACTCGGTATAAGTCTTGGACCACACAAGGTTATACTTAAGATTTTAATGATCTAAATTTAGGCGAAATTACATAGCATGCCAAATGGACAATCACAAGGCAAGCAGAACCAATGAATATTGTTGGATTTATGCCTATTGTATCTCCCATTGCTCCTCCAACTATAAATCCTAGGCCATAAAGTTGAATGAAAGTAAAGAAAAGCCCCACAACCCTTCCTTTGTGTTTGTCATCTGGCAGAGTTTGGAGGAGAATAATTATTACTGTAAACCAGATTACATGAAAAAATCCTCCAAGCCCCAAAAAAAACCCTGAAAGAATAATTGATTTTGAAAAAGCTAAACCTATTAGAGTTAAAGAATAACCTGTTATGCAAATAACCAAAGCCCTTGAATTTCTAAATAAATTTTGAGCTAAAGGTAGCACTATTGATCCAATCATTGCCCCAAGAGCACCTGTGCTTAGCAATATTGCGTAACCTGTTGACCCAGTGTTCAATACGTCTTTAGATATCCTTGGTATAAGAGGTTGAGTTAGACCCCAAAATAAAATCGTCGAAGTTAAAATTAAGAGTATCCTGATATTTATAAAATTATATGAATAAGCAATTCCATCTTTAAGAGTTTTTTTGCTTGCATCCTCTTCACTTTCTTGCTTTTCAGTTTCTTTAAAATTAAGAAAAAATAAAAGAGCAAACAATACACTTAAAAGATGTACACCGGGCATTGAAAAGAAAATAAATGTATCTTCAATTGAAGTAAAAAATATTGCAATTATTGGAGGTCCTGCTGTACTTAAAACCTGATTTACAAATTCCATGATTGAATTTCCAAGTGTCAAATATTTAAAAGTCGCAACATCAAGAATTAAGTTTCTTGCTGCAGGAACTTCAAATCCAGCTTGAACACCAATTCCAAAAAAACATAAAACAACAATAGGCAATGCATAGAAGTCAATATGAATACATAAAGCGACCATAAAAAAAAGAAATACGGAAACAATTCTTACGGATAAAAATATTTTTTTTCTCGAATATTTGTCTGCAAGTTGCCCACCAATAGGGGCCATAAACAGAACTGTTAATGTAGGACTAGCAGCAACCAACCCAACGATAGTAGTTGAATTAGTTTTTTCCAATACCCACCAATTAATTAAGTAGTTTCTAATTACCCATCCAGAAAATGCAAAACCATTGGCAAGCATTAAATATGTAAAAGTTTTACTTAAAATTGGATTCATAGATCCATATTGCAACGTTATCCAATAGATTTCAATATGCTAATGTTTCAAATAAATTAATTTTTATTTTATTTCCATTTTATGGTGCATCCAACTGCATCGGTTGAAGCAATTTTAGGATCATTTCCTGAAATCAAACTTTCAATAGCATCTTCAAGATATCTTTGTTTAACTTCACTTTCATTTTCGTAGTTATCGTCGATAGTTCCTTGATATTTTAAAAGCCCAATTTCATTAAAAAGAAATACTTCTGGGGTTCTTTCAGCTCCATACATTTTTGCAACTTCTTGAGTTTCGTCATAAAGATAAAAGAAATTAAAACCTTTTTCTTTATACCTTTCTTTCATTTTTTCAAAACTGTCTTCAGGATAACTAACCGCATCATTAGAACTAATCATAATTATTGAAAGTCCACTTGATTTGAATTTTTCTTGAATATTTATAATTCTTCCTTCCCAAGCTTGGGCATATGGGCAATGATTACAGCTAAAAATTACGAGTTTATATTCACCTAATCCTTGCATATCAAGACTAATTTCTTTACCGCCAGTTGAAGGTAAAAGAAAATTTACATATGGGTCATTAATTTTTAAATTAGACATTATTTCTCCTTTAATTTTTTTAACATTTTTTTTAATTTATTTACAGATGGTAATGGTGATAATCCTCCGTCATCTTTAGTGAATGTTCTGCAGTTGTCAAACCTGTATACATCTGAATCAATCTCTTCAAATTGAATATTATTGATATAAATTGTAGGTGAACCTATAAATTTATATTTTTTTGCCTCAATCTCAGTTGATATTTGATAGGATTTAATTTCTGCCTCCAGATCTAAATCAAATAAAATTTTTTTAATTCTTTTTAATGCTGGCTCAAAAGAAGGGCAGGAGTCATTATAAATAATTTGTATTTTTAAACTCACCCTAAAATTTTTCCTGAGCTTGCACTATTTTCTTTTGTTATTTCTTTGAAAATTATTTCAACCGCACTTGGTTTGCACCCAGTTACCCTAACAAACGATTCTGTTATTTCTTTGGAAAGAATTTCTTTCTGGTTTTCATCTCTTCCAGGAAACCATAAAACTTCTATATATGGCATACTATAAAAACTTCCCTTTACCCTCTGCAATCTGTGTTGCTGTTGGCCCTCTATGCTGATGAATATGTGAATGGTCACCTTCAAGCCTTTTTGCCATAACATTTGGATCAACAGGCCAAGGCAATACATTACTTAATTTTGCCCATTCTTCCCATTCAGTACTCATTTCTTTTACCCTATCTTTATCTTTTGCAGCTAAATTATTTAATTCTGTTCGGTCCTCATTCATATTGTAAAGTTCCCACTCTCCACCAAATTCTTTAACAAGCTTCCATTCGCCTTTTCTTATCCCTTGATTTCCTTCATGCTCCCAATACATTGGTTTTTCTCTAGACCATTTATTTTTAAGCAAGCTTAAAAAACTCTCACCCTCAAGCGGTTTAATATTGTTTCCGTTATATTCGCTTGGATAGTTTGCTCCTGCGGCATCAATAGAAGTTGCTGGAATATCCATGATGTGCAAAGGCTCTGACTCAATTCTTGGTTCATCAATTTCATTAGGCCAGTGAGCAATCAAAGGGGCACTAATTCCACCTTCATGAATCCACCTTTTAAATAATCTAAACGGACTGTTACTTACGTTTGTCCACGGTGTTTCATAACTCTGGAAAGTTGTTCCAGGGCCTGGTCTTAAGTTTGGAATGTTACCCACGCGAACTGGTTCACCATTGATTAGATTTGTTTCCCATTGAGATGTATTACTCCAATCCCCATCCTCTTTCATTAATTCAGCGCACCCACCGTTATCGGACATAAAGAAAATTAAAGTATTTTCAAACTGATTATTTACTTTGAGTGAATTTATTACCTTCCCGATTCCTTGGTCCATGCTATCAATCATTGCTGAATAGGCTGCCATTTTCGAGTCTTCCCAATCGGGATATTGTGCTTCCTCCCAATTGCCAACATCAGAATCTCTAGGAGAAATTTCCCATTTTGAATCTAAAATCTTAAGCCCTTTCATTTCTTCGTGTCTAGCAGTTCTAAAATAATCCCAACCTTTAAGATATTTGCCTTCGTATTTAGCTATGTCCTCAGGTTTAGCGTGAAGAGGCCAGTGTGGTGCTGTGTAAGAGAGGTAAAGAAAAAACGGATTATCTTTTTCCATTGAACCTGAAATCATTTCACATGCTCTTTCAGACATTGCATCAGTAAAATAATAATCGGGATCATCAATATCAATAAACTTATCACCATCCATCAAGCTTTCTGGTCTAAAAAAACTTGATGCTGCATCCATAATTCCGTAAAAATCATCAAAGCCTCTTTGTTTGGGTGTTGGGTGATTTTCTGACCCAGCTTCCCATTTTTCTTTTTCCCTAGGATCCCATGCCCCTCCAAGGTGCCATTTCCCTGAAAGATATGTGTCATAATTTTGTTGTTTTAAAACTTCAGCTACTGTTACACATTCATTGTTAATGAAACCTCTATAACCTGGTGCTCCTAGATCTCCAGATAATTGTCCTACTCCAGCCTGATGACCAGTTAAGCCTGTCATTAATGATGCTCTTGATGGACTGCACCTTGCCTGATTATAAAATTGAGAAAATTTTATACCATTGTTTCCTAAGTTATCAATGTTAGGTGTTTTTATTTCTGATCCATAACAACCAAGGTCAGAATAGCCTAAATCATCGGCTAAAATTATAATTATGTTTGGATTTTTATTAGTCATTTTTCCAACCTCCTAATACATCTTTTGTAAATTGATCTACTGCTTGAGAGATGTCAGCAAAAGTTACTATTCCAACAAGTTCTTCTGATTCGGTCTCGATTACCGGCAAGCGGCTGATTCTTCTGTCTGCCATTACTCTTGCTGCTTCCATTACATCTGTATCGCTCTTAGCTGTATGAACAGGAGAAGTCATAACTTCATGAACAATAGAGTCACTCGGATTTTTACCTGAACCTAAACATTTGGAAGTAATGTCCCAGGTCGTTACAATTCCTTCAACATTTAACCCATTCATTACAACTAATGAACCAACATTAAGTTCCCTCATACGAGCAGCGCAAGATGTGATTGTGGCTGTTGAATTTATAGTACCCACCTTACTTGTCATGATTTTATTTATTTTCAAAATATCCCTCGAGCAATTAGTATTAATATCTAGTATAGAAAATTATTGGGATTTGAAAAGAGGTAATTTTATGAAAATTTTAATTACAGGCATCACAGGGAGGATAGGCACTAACGTTGCAAATTTTTTTATTAACTCTGGTCACGAAGTTACAGGTTTTTCATGGAGCAAAGATCAAAAATTAGAAAAAATGAAAAAACTAGGATGCAATATTGTTACTGGCGACCTAGAAAATTTTGATGACGTTAAAAGGGCTGTTGATGGGAATGAAATTATTTTTCATATGGGAGCTGCATTCCAATCTGGCGGGCCGTTCACTCCTAATCAATATTTCGATATCAACGTTAAAGGCACTTTTAATGTATTAGAAGCATCTTTAAATAACAAAAATTTAAAACACTTAATAGTTACTAGCACAGATGGAACTATTCCAAAGTACCCCAAAGATGGGATCAAAGATCCTATTGGAGAATTTGATCTTCCTCAAAATGCAACAGATTGGTACGGATACTCAAAAACAATTGCTGAAAATCTATGCAGAAGATATTTTAATGCCGAAAAATTACCAGTATCAATTTTAAGATTCTCAATGGTTTTTGGAAGGTTTGAGGTTTGTAAATGGTTACAATTTTACACAGGACATTTTTTAGAATCTTTTAGAAACGATAAGAAAAATATAGATACATTTAAGTTATTAGAAAAAGAATTATCAAAAGGAAACAAATTAATAATTCCTTGCAACAAGGGCCTTTCCTGGAAAAAACATGTTATTGATATAAGAGATATTATTCATGCTTACGACATGATGATTTGTAATACAAATACATTTGGGTCAACATATCAAATTGCTGGTCCTAAAAGTTTTAAATGGTCTGAAGTAATTCCATTTCTTTCAAAAAAATTAAACATGAATTATTGTTCTGTAGATATACCTACAAATCCAACTTATTATGAATTTGATCTTAGTTCTTGCAAAAAAGATTTTAACTTCGATCCAAAATGGGATATTTTTTCAATGATAGACGATGAAATAAATTCTTCTGAAGATAATTTTGGAGATCTAATCCCAACTGAAATAAATTTTAGGAGAGGGTTTCAGGCCTAACTTTTTTGCTTTTTAGAATAACTATCAGATAAACAATTATCATAACTATTCCAAGAAAACCTGGAAAATAAATTTTATTTACAAAAGATGTGGTAATAAAAAATGTTGGCAACAATATGTTTACTGTAAAAGGAAATAGTGAATTACCCCAAGTCCTCCAAGGTAAAATACTAATAAATAAACTTACTAAAAACCAGCCAAAGAAATTCTCAAAAGGTACCCCATAAAAACCAGTCGATTCAGTATTCCATACCCAATATTCCAATGGGCCAGACATAAGAGGGTCTATTAGTAGATCATAATAAGTTGTAATAGAAGCAAAAATAAAAGGAAAGAAAATCTTTTTTATATTCAAATGTGAAATAAGATCTAACGCAAATGAGGAAACTATAATCCAAGCGCAAACTAAAACTATCGGAACATCGAATATTTTAATACCTAATTTGTCTGTATATTCATAACCACCATAAGGAAAAGATGTAATTACACCTAAAATTTCTGAAGAAAAACCTATTGCCCCTGCCAGCAATAATAATCCAATAGTTCTTATTTTTTGATTTATCCCGCAGAGGATAGCTGCAGTCAATATAAATATTGGAGGCGTCCAGTCTGTATTTTTAAACATATCTTCATTTAAAAATTGAATGAGTATACCGCCACAAAAAAGAATTATGAAAAAAATCAAAATTGAAATACTTATTGTTTTTTTAATAATCATTATTTATTAAATTTGTTGTAATTTTTGATGATTTAAGAACAGTTGGAGTTCCTCCACCCGGGTGACTAGTCCCTCCTACATTATATAACCCTTTGATCTTATCTTTATTAGGGCGCCTAAAAAAAGAATTTTTGTAACCATGAGAACTTTTGCCATATAACGAACCTCCAAATGAATTATGTTGTTGCATAAAATAATTAGGAGATTGGATTTTTTTAACTTGAATATCATTTTCTTTAATATCATATCCATAGAATGAAAGCTTTTTAAGAATCTTTTCTGAAGATTTTTCTATTTCTTCATCGCTCCATTTATCATTAGTGGCTGGAGAATTGGCCATTATAAAAAGGCTTGAACAGTTTTCAGGTGCAACTGTATTGTCACTTGCAGAAGGATTGCATAAATACACAGTCGGATCGTTTGGGAAAATTTTCTTTATAAATAAATCATCAAATTCTTCACTATAATTGCTCGAAAATAAAATGTTGTGATGATTCGAGTCAATTTTCTTTTTTAAACCCAAAAGAATGATAAAGCCAGACAATGAATAATCATTAATTTTTTCATTATTTTTTTGGTTCATGTAGGATCTCAAGTTTGAGACGTCAGAATTATTAATAATTATATTTCCATTAATAGAAGCATTTTCAGTTTCAACACCTTCAACTTTATTATTAGAAACCCTTATTTTTTTTATTTCAGTATTTTTTAATACTTCGACATTATTTTTTTCTAATAATTTTTCTAAAGATTCTATTAATTTATAAATACCACCTTTTATGTACCAACTTCCAAATGCATACTCAATAAAAGGGATGATAAAAAACATTCCTGGTGTCTTTTTTGGTGATGACCCTACATATGTAGTATATCTTTCAAAAATCATCCTCATTTCATCTGATTTAAAAGTATTCTTAGTCAATTTTTTATAATTAATCAAGGATTTAAAATAAGGGAAACTTATTAAATCAGACAGTTTTACATTCCTAGGAAATTTACCCATTGGATAATTTAAAAATGTTTTTTTTGAAAGTTCGTATACTTTTGATCCAATATTTAAAAAATTACAAAAATTTTCAAAATCCTCATTAATCTTATTTAACTCTGTTTTCATTCCTGAAATTGTTGAGTAATAATTAAATTCTTTACCACTGTCAAATAAGTATTTGCATGTAGGGTTCAAATTTATTAATTCAATATGCTCATCAAGTTTTTCATTAATATCAGAATATAATTCGTAAAAGTGCTGAGGCAATGTTATTAATGATGGTCCTCTGTCAAACTTAAAACCTTTTTCTTCGTAGGGATATATTTTCCCTCCTAAATTAGAATTTTTTTCTATTAAAGTTACCTTGAAACCGAGCTTTGCTAGCCTTAAAGATGTCGAAATACCACCTAATCCAGCGCCAATTATTATTACTTTATTTTTTGATTTATCTTCCATATTTTCTAGACTTCCATTTAACTCCACCTAAAAAATTATACTTTATAAATGAGCTAAAACTAATCAATAAAAATATAAATTCTGCAAAAAAATGAAAAAGTATTGACCAAATAGGGTGATTAAATTTCAAACTAAATCCAGCCCTTATAAATAATATTATTAAACCAGAAATAAACATGTAAATATTTTCAGTTATCCTGAACATGAACAAAGGTATAAATATTATTGGGAGGCTAAAAAAAATAAAATTTAATACATGGAAAATAAAAAAATAAGCACTATTTTTAAAGGCAGGATAAGAATTTTTTTCAAAACCTAACCAAATGCTTCTAAAGCTGTCATACATTCTTACTTTAATTATATTAATTCCATTTATACATACTGACATTTCACCACTTGATCTCCATTTCTTTGCTAATTCAGTGTCTTCAAATAGCGAATTTTTAACTAAATTATGACCTGTAAACGAATCATATATTTCTTTATTAAATAAAATGCATGCTCCATGAGCAAGTCCAAGCGATGAATTTTTTGATTGACGTGAATAAATAGTTGGAAATGTTGAAAAAACTAAAAAATTTAATAGAGGCATAAGAATTTTTTCTGAAATACCTTTCATTTCAATTTTGGGCCATGCAGAAACCATTGAATAATTTTTTTTCAATGCATACCAAAATATTTTTTCAACTCCTTTATCCTCCAATTCAGTATCTGCATCAATAAACAATATCCATTTTGAAGAAGCAAATTTTGAAAGTTGATAACATGCATATGATTTTCCAGACCAATTTTCAGGTTTGCTGCCACCTTTTTTTATAATTAATTTAGAATTTTTATTTTTTAATTCATTTAATATTTTCCAAGTATTATCATTAGAATCATCATCTAAAACTATTACCTCTTTTATTAATTCACTTGATATATTTATTGAAGCTAGACATTTTTTAATATTTTTTTCTTCATTTCTTGCAGGAATTAATATTGAAAGTTTTTCATTCGTTTTTTCATATGAAGATATTTTGTTCCAAAATAAAATATTAAATAGAGAATTAATTAATATAAAAACAATAAAAACAAGAATTAATACAGATAGATAAGTCATTTTTGACTAATAATTTCAATAATTTTTTCCGGAGTTTCTTCGATTGGCAAATGTCCAGCATTATTAATTTTGATAACTTTTAAATTAGGCCAGATTTTTGAAAAATAATTAACACTTTCTATGGCATCCTTAAAGGTATTTTCGCCATTAATAATTATTGGTTTACAGTTAATTCCCTCCATTATATTTGTATTTTCAAGTTCAACTAACATTTTTAGGTAATTAATAGATGTTTCCTTATCGACATTTTTAAATGAAGATGTCATATCAGTTTCTTCTTTCCTCTTTTTTTTCAATGATAAATTTGTGAATATTCTACCTAAAGGATTTTGAAAAGTAATTGAGTAAGCATAATTTCCAATTATTTTATTTGTAAATATTTTGAAATACCATGGTGCTTTCGAAAAAGGATCTATAAGGTACAAATTTCCTACCTTTAATTTCTTAGATTTCGATAATAGTATGGATATTAATGCACCACTACAATTTCCAAGAATATCTATCTTTTTATCTGTAATTTTATTAATTTCATCAGCAATTGAATCAACAATATTTTCTAAATCCCATACGCTTGGTTTTTCAGATTTACCATAACCTGGAAGATCAAAATTGAGCATGGCAAATTCATCATTTGCTATTTTTTCAATTGGCAAAAAAGTTTTATTTGTTCCTCCCCATCCATGAATTCCAACAATCAATTTTTCTTTATTATTTCCAAATTTATTATGAAATATCACTTAATATCCTTTCGCTGACAAGTTTTCCGCTGAGCGTAACCATTGGAAGTCCTGTTCCAGGTGTAGTGCTGGCACCAACATAATATAAACCATTGACCTTGCTTGATTTATTTCTATTTCTAAAAGGGCCTATATTAAACAAATTATGAGATGCACCAAAAGCAGAAGTTTTGTAGAGACCATACAACTCTCTCCATTTGTCAGGCGAATAAATTTTTTCAAATTCAATATTTTCTGGACTTAAGTCAATTCCGTGGTAATTAAATCTTTCAAAAATTTTATTCTTTATTTCCTTTGTAAGATTGCTAAATTCATTTACGTCATCATCATCTGTTACTGGCAAGGGCACAAGTGCAAATAAAGTACTTTTTCCACTTGGAGCCAAAGTTTTATCAGACACTGATGGAGAGCTTGTATAAAATGGCATGCCGGATGGTAGTAATTTTTTTGAAAATAAATCTTCAAAACATTCTTTATAGTCATTGGGCAAAAAAATCATATGGTGAGGAAAATCAGTTTTTTTATTTAAGCCCCAATAAAATGTCATAACTGATGGTGTCATTTGTTTTTTTTCAAAAGAATTAAATTTAATCCCTTTTATTAACTTACTTTCAGTTGTAGGCAAATCGACATTAGAAACAATTGTATTAAATTGTTTAAATTCACCGTTATTTATTACTATGCCTTCTACATTATTATTTTTGATTAATATCTCTTTTACAGCGGTTTCTTTGAATATTTTTACCCCGATTTTAATTAATATTTCCTCTAATTTTTCAATCAAAGAGTATATTCCACCTTTTGGCATCCAAAGCCCATATGCAATTTCGCCATAAGGTAATATTGAGAAAAACCCTGGAATCTTAAAGGGTGATCCGCCCAAATACATAGCATAAGAACCAAAAGCTTCTTTAATATATTTACTCTTAAAATGTTTTCCCAAATCGTTATACATTGACCTGAACATGCTTCCCGAAAATAATTCTTTAGCCCCCAACCCAGTTCCCCATCCAATAGGGTTATCGAGATTCCTATTTAATAATTTTTCAAATGCAATATCATACCTTTGAGAATTTACTTTCAGAAATGTATTTAACCCATTTATGTGGGAATTCTCTAACCTTGCAATTTCATTTGATAATCTTGGGAAATCAGATGTAATTGAAAAAGTTTCTTTATCATCCCATAAAAATTTAACTCCACTTTTTATTTCAATGAGATCAATATGGTCTTCCATTTTTTCCCCAGCCTCATCAAATAAATTTTCAAAAATCCATGGATAATTTAATAGCGAGGGGCCAACATCAAACTTGAATCCACTTTCTTTAATAATGTTGGCTCTTCCACCCAAAGTTGAATTTTTTTCATAAATTGAAACGTCAAAACCCTTTTTCTTTAAATAAACTGCTGATGAAATTGATCCCATGCCACCACCAACTATACAAACTTTTTTATTTTTTACATTCTTCATGATCTTAAGTACGCAATTGGTAATTTCCAATATTTGCTAGACGGCAAAGCTCCTAGTTTTTCAGACCAAGATAGGCTTTCTCGGTATTTGATATCGTTCCCTCTAGATATTATTCTATCGTTTAGCTTCCCATACAAATCTATACACGCATTTATTGCAATTCTGCTTTGAGGAGAAAAACTTTGTATACCTTTTTTTGATTCTGTGTAATAACTATTTGCAATTGAAGCCAATTCTCTTCTGGCGGCATTAATTTCTAAAGTGTTTTGATTAACATTTTGATTATAATTTTTAAGGCTAATTCCATTGTTTTCTAAAATTGTTTTAGGGATGTAAACTCGCCCTCTTTTTAAGTCTTCATTTATATCTCTTATAAAATTAGTTAATTGTAGAGCAATTCCTAGCTCTTTTGATGATTTTAGAGTTTGGTTAAAATTATTTTTCTCACTGCTTCCATATACATACGCAAGAAAATAGCCAACAACAATTGCACTACCAAAAACATAATTATCAATTAAGTCATCAATATTTTTAAAATTTTTAGGTTTAACATCAAGTTCCATTGCATCTAAAAATGATTCATAATAATCAGTTGGAATAGAATACTTTTTTACAACTTCTGTAAAGCCAGCCAATAAAAGGGGCACGCCATTAGAAATTGACTCATTAAATGACTTAGTATTTAGCGCTATTTGATATTTATTTCTCCAATTTGATAGTAATGAAATTTTTTCATCATCATTAATATCAAAAGAATCAACGATTTCATCTGGGAATCTTACTGATCCATAAACAAGTTCAACTTCATCTCTCATATATTTAGGAAGAAATCGGGTAACAATAAAAAAACTCGTGCTGTGTGTTTTTAAGACTTTCCTTGAATATTCCACAGCATAAGTTATATTGTCTTTTCTTTGGGAGGATGAATTTAAATTTTTAATATAATTTTCCTCGAATCTTCTCCATTGGTCTGGAGTCCATTCGCCCATAAATGTATTTTTTTGATCTTTGTTCATAATATAAATAAATTAATATCATTATCTCATAAACTTAAATCACATTGGAAAGTTTGATTTAAGTCAATTATATTGTTTAGTAAATAAAGTTATTAAAGGAGTGCAAGGTGTTAGAGCGATTTCATGTGCCAACAGATAAAGCTATTTTTATAAAGCCTGATGAAATAAAAAAAGTCGTATATGAACTATTTATTAAATTAGGATTATCATCTGAGCATTCAAATAACATAAGTGATGTTTTAACTTATGCTGATAAAAGGGGTATTGACAGTCACGGTGTCAGCAATATGTTAAGAATGTATGTGAAAAGTTTTATCGAAGCCAAAAATAACAATTCTGGAAATGGACTCAAAATTGACCCAAAATGGAAGATTGTTAGAGATTTTGGCGCTATTTCAACAATTGATGGTGATGGAGGGCTTGGTTGTGCTATTGCGCCATATGCAATGAAAGAAGCAATAAACAAGGCAAAAAAATTTGGGATAGGTTCTGTAACATTATTTAACTCAGGTCATTTTGGCGCGGCAGCATACTATGCAAATATGGCTGTTGAGGAAAATATGGTTGGCTTAGCCACGACTGGTGGTGGGGTTGGAGTTGTTCCTACATTTAGTAGTGAAAAAATTGTTGGCTTAAATCCGTTAGCTTTTGGAGTTCCAACCAAAGAAAACCCACCTTTTATATTTGATGCTTCTATGAGTTCAGTAGCAGGAAATAAAATTGAGTTAGCAAAAAGATTAGGTGTTGATGTTATGCCAGGCTGGATATCTGATAAAGATGGTGTACCAATTATGGAAGATTCTCAAATACCCTCATACGATAACCCAAATGATAAGCCAGGTATTTTACCCCTTGGTGGGACAAGAGAAATTGGTTCACACAAGGGATTTGGACTTGCAGTTATATTAGAAATATTATGCGGAGGATTATCAAATAATGGACTAGGACCATTTAGAAAGAAAAATACTGCTCATCATTTTACTGTATATAACATTGAGGCTTTTGGTGATTTAAATGAATTTACAAATGATGTAGACCAATACCTTTCTAAGATTAAAAATAGTAAGCCAGCACCAGGATTTGAAGAAGTTTTATATGCTGGATTGCCCGAAAATAATGAAGAAAAGGAAAGGTCTGAAAAGGGCATACCTTATCATCCGGAAGTTGTTGAATGGTTTAGGTCAATTACAAGCGAATTAAGCGTAGATTTTAATTTTTAGGAGAATAAATGCATTATCAAAATGAAAGAAATTATGGTTGCAGAGTTTCTGATGATTGGGAATTTAGGGGAAATAAAGTAGCTATTATTGAAAATGAAAAAATAAGGGTTATGGTATTGGTTGATAAAGGCGCTGATATTTATTCATTTGTCCACAAATCAAGCGACACAGACTATATGTGGAGATCAGTATGGGGTGTAAGAGATAGTAGGAAATTTATGCCAACAACCGGTGATAATTCATGGGGAGATACTTATGAAGGCGGCTGGCAAACTTGCGCACCAACTGCAGGTAATAAAAGAAAAGATTATCAAGGTGCTCCAATGGGACAGCATTCTGAGATGAGCACAATGCCTTGGGATAGCCAAATATTAGAAGATAGTCCTGAGAAGTGTTCAATTAAATTTTCAGTTAGAACATATAGGACTCCTTTTTTTATGGAAAAAACTCTTTCAGTTACAAAGGATAGTCCATACTTGGAAATTGACTACAAATTAACAAATGAATCTGAAGATGAATCTGAATGTGTTTGGTTAGAACATATAGTATTTGGAGATCCTTTCTTAAGCGAAAGTTGTAGACTTGATCTGCCAGATTCAAAAATCTTCAATTGGAATGATGTGACCCTTGATGGACTTCCTGATAACCGTTTAAAGTCTGGAGGAAAAGGAAATTGGCCATATACTGAAGGACCGAATGGAAATGTAGATATGAGAAAAATTCCTCCAAGGTCTTCAAAATTACAAGATTTAGCCATGTTTTATGAATTATCACAAGGATGGTACTCATTAACGAATACACAAACTAAAGTAGGAATAGGTTTATTATTTCCAAGAAATATTTTTAAATATGTTTGGAATTGGCAAGTTTTTGGAGGCGGAGGTGGATATCCATGGTATGGTCGTCATTACAATCTTGGATTGGAATTATGCACAAGCCTACCCGATGGCGATCCATTTCCTTGGTCTAAAGATAAAACTACATCAGTAACCTTTAAAAGAAAAGAATCAATCGAAGTCTCTATAAAGGCAATTACTTTTCAAAGCGAAACTGGCGTAAAGGAAATTAAGGAAGATGGAACCATCATAAATATCTAATAAGGAGAGAAGATGAAAGCACTTATTTACTACGGAAATAATGACATCAGGTTAGAAAAAAATTGGGCTGATCCCAGATTAGAAAATACTACTGATGCAATTATTAAAATAAATTATACGAGTATTTGTGCAACAGATATTGAAGAGTGGCAATATGGGCCAAATTATATCCAAAAGAAAGACCTTCCAATTGTCCATGGCCATGAAATTACAGGTGAAGTAATTGAAATAGGAAAAAACGTTAAGAATCTTGTCATTGGAGACACAGTTGCTGTAAATAACGTAATTCATTGTAATAAATGTTTTTGGTGTCTTAATGGGCAGGGTGGAGCTTGTTCTGAGATGAAAGTAGCTGGATTTGCTCTTGATGGAGGTTTGTCTGAATATATGAAATGGCCATCACCTAATTTAATTAAAATTTCAGATGAAATACCAAAAAAGTATGGAGCATTGATCGAGCCGACTACAGTTGCTACTCATGCAGTAAGAAAATCAGGTGTAAGGCCGGGCGATAATGTTGCTGTAGTAGGCTGCGGAACAGTAGGGTTGCTAACAGTTCAAGTCTTAAAGGCATCAGGTGCTATTGTAACTGCGCTTGATATAAGAAAAGAAAGCCTTAATCTTGCTAAATCATTTGGAGCTGATTATACGTATAATACTTCTAAAAAGGACTTTGTTGATAACCTGCTATCAATAACTTCAGGAATTGGTCACGATATTGTATTTGAAACTGCCGGTTCTCAAATCGCACCAAAAATTTCAATTGATATAACTAGAAGAGGTGGAAAAACTATTCTTGCAGGAATTTATGCAAAAGAGTTGTCAATGAATTTTAATGATATTGTTTTCTCTGAAAAAGAAGTAATTGGCACAGTGGGTTCATCACCAGGAGATATGGAAGCTGCAGTAATGTTGTTAAATCAAGGAAAAATAGACCCCTCAAGCCTAGTATCAGGCACAATAAAGTTAGATAATGTAATTAAAGATGGGTACGAAAAAATGAATAGCAAAGCAAAAAATATATTCAGAATTCTCGTTAGTCCTTAATTATGGATAAAAATAAAGTAAAAATTCTAAAAAATTTTAAAGACACTGATTCTTTTTCACTAAAAAAAAGAAGAGAAATCGAAATGAATTCATTGGAGTATTTAATTAATTCTGGATATATGAATCTAGACACTCCAATTTTAGAATCAGCAGATTTATTTTTTAAGAAATCATTAGGTAGTACCTCTGGGAATACTTATACCTTTGTTGATCAATTAAACCAGCAGGTTAGCCTTAGGCCTGACTTTACCGCCTCGATAATGAGGTATGTATTTTCAAATTTTACAGAGAATTTTCATGACAATGGAAAATATTGTTACTCTGGCCCGGTGTTTAAGTTTGAAAACTCGGCAGATTCTTTTCATCAAACATTTCAAGTTGGAGCTGAATATATATCAAATGACAAGAAAGGATATGAATCTGAAGTCATATTGGATGCAGTCGAATGTTTAAAGAAAAATAAAATTAATGATTTCAAAATAAATATAGGAAATGTCGGAATATTAAGAGATTATTTATTTTCTCTTGGGTTAAGCAATACTTTAATTGAATTTTTTTTAACAAATATAAAAGTATTTAATAAAGAAAATTATGAAGATGAATTATTATCAAAAGCTAAATTTCAAAATTTAATAAAAAGTAGTGAAAAAATAACTAATTTAAATAAAAATGATATACAAAAAAAATTTCAGTCCAATCTCCAAAGTAATTTAGGATTAAGATCCAATGATGAAATTATTGAAAGATATCTAAATAAGCTTTCAAATCAAATAATAGAGTCAAAATTTAAAATTGTAATTGAAAAATTAAATCAATTAATTAATATCAACTTAAATGATTTATTAAATAATTCGTTAAAAATTGATTTAGATTTAGAATATTTCACTAAATTAATTAATAAATTATTAACAACTGGAATATCAAAAAAAAATATTTGCATTGATTTTTCTTTAACAAGAAATTTGGCTTATTACAACGGTGTAGTATTTGACTTAATTTGTGATGACAAATTAATTGGTGGTGGAGGTAGATATGATGAACTACCATCAATGCTTGGTTATAGCGCTGATGTTTCTTGCGTTGGTTTTGGAATCAATATTTCAATGCTAACCGATATTACTATTAAAAATAAAAATGAATGAAGTATTAAAAATATTTATCCCTTCGTCAGGGTCACTTTCTAAAGGTGCCTTAAATTTCTTTTCAAATTGCGGCATGGAAGTAAAAAAAGAAAGTGATAGGAAACTTGTTGGAAAAATAGAAGAGATGGAAAATGTTGAGATATATTTTCAAAGGTCGGGAGATATTCCGGTAATTATCGATAGAGGAATAGGTCATATTGGTGTAACGGGTCTTGATAGATACCTTGAACATTGTGAAAA
>CETI01245968.1_pt1 | contig 19070 bp, 36 predicted proteins | sample 361441 | NCBI WGS metagenome assembly CETI01 (sample SAMEA2622478, study PRJEB7988) | marine metagenome | biome: marine biome (ENVO:00000447); feature: deep chlorophyll maximum layer (ENVO:xxxxxxxx); material: "saline water (ENVO:00002010), including plankton (ENVO:xxxxxxxx)" | depth 90 m | reverse complement strand
TGTCTGTCGGGTCTGTTCATGCTAAATCCTCTATATCCCCTATTTTTAAAATGGTACAAAAGTCTCGGCTTGTTATTCTCCACCAAAATAGGCATACTGTAAAAGACGCACGCCATTAAAACTTCTTCAAAAAATATTTCAGCAGTCTGCGGCCGGGCAACGTACTCTAAAAAAAACTCATTACTAGGAGCTTGCTCCATACTAAATTTAGTTAATCCATGCAATGCACCGTTAGAACCTCTTCCTCCTACCGTTCCTGAAATATCATAGGAGTCACATCCAAAAGCCCCTATGTGTTCATTAACAGGGTAATAAGTTCCGTTTCGGTTTTGTTTTTTATTTGTTAATGATTTATTTGGTGTCCAAGAAACTTTAAACCTTCCTTTAGGATCTGGGCTAAATATCACTTCAGTATCTTTCACTCCGTCTTTCCAATAAAATCTTCCAGTCGTAACGTGCTGACCCATTATTAGTGAGTCATTGTAGTCGATCTGTTGATATATTTTACTTAAATTAAAAAGAGAGGATTTACTTTCATCCCTAAATGCATGAGATACACTTCTAGGAAACTGACGGTAGTATTCATTCAAAGCATCAGGATCTTTTTTTAAGGAGTCAACTTCTGCTTGCCAGTAGTCTATGGCCCCATTTGTTATCATTTCACCGTCCACCCCCATTACTGGTTTTTCTGGTCTATAAAAAACAGGCATCCCGTACCTATCAATAAATCCTTCCATGTTCCATTCCATAGGAATAAACAAAGAATACATGCCGCTTTTTGTTTGGCCGTTAGAGTTTCTTGTGTTTACGTCTGAATCTTCAAATAATTTTTTGAAGTTAGCCCCTCCTTTGCTTAAGGCATTAGACGTTGATCCCATCATGCATTTCCCAATAATTTTACTTCCGAGTCTTAAACACGTCTTGGTTACTCGCCAATTGTTTAAAATGTTATTGGGCTTTAACCACTTACCGCTTTCATCATGTACTAAAAGCAAAAGCTTTTCCCCGTCATAAGAGTTCTCATCTGTATTTTTCCAATCTATTGTGGTGTCTAGTCCATACAGTTCATCATCAGCTATGTCATACATGTTTTTCTTAGTGATTTTAGATGCAGGGATTCTAAAAGCTAATTCTGTTTTTGGCTTATCCATTCCATCTTGTATCGGTTTGAAAAAAAATGGTAGCCTGTTGGCTATAGGTACAACTTTATCTGTAAACATTTTTTTAGCATCCGATCCAGTTTTAGATAATATACCTACCCTTGCATCTTTAGCTAAAGTTCCAGTGTTTACACACTCAGAAGAACCCATAAAAGAAAATCCAGATCGTCTGATTTTTAAATAATCTAAACCAAAACATCTGTTATCAGCTTTACAAGCCTCCCAATAAATAAAAAAGATTCTATTAGCTTCCCTAAAATCTGGATACCCTACATCTATTGTAGTCCATTGCAAATACATATAATGAGCTCCGGTAATATAAGTTGGTTTTCCATTGTTATAAAAAGTATATCCTAATTCGCGCCTATCAAACTCTCCCTCAATATAATCTACCCATTTATTTTTAAATGCAGCAGGCATTTCATTCCATTGAAATATAGAAGATATTCTAGAGAGCTCTCTGGGTAAAAGTTTTCGCTCCCAATACTGGTTTGATTTTGTCTCCGATCTTTTATAACCGCTGCCTTCTATAGGCGGAAGAGCTATATGTAGCCCGTTTATTTCTACTACCTCGCCTATTTTTCCAGATTTGGAAATAACTACTACATCATACTTTTCATTATAACCATAAAACCAAGTGCGTCCTTTGTTTTTACGCTTTATAATAGCGCTAGGTATATAATTTATAACACTGCTATATATTTTATTTTGATCTTCGTTCTGCAAATCCTTGTTTTGTGTCTGTCTTTTGATTATTAACAGACATGTTTATATTTTCTTGTTCTGCATCTATTTTATTTAATATTTCAAATGCATCAAAAATTGCTAACTTTTTAGTAGCCGCTGCATTCTTTAATCTGTCTGCAGCTAATTCATCCTCTGGATCAGGCTTAATAATATTTTCTTTGGCCACTTTGATAAGTTGCTCTACGGCTTTTCTGCCAGCCTCTATAATTTGTACTTTTAACAATTCTGAGCTCATAACATTAATGTTATTTGATGGTCGTACATCCTATAGAGTTTCTCTTGGTCTACTTCAAACTCATATTCACTTTCTGGTTTAAAGCTCACGTGTTGTCCTTTTTGAACTCCTTGAGAAATTAAATACTTATTAGGATATTTCATTTCTCCCATTAAAGGCTCTTCTTGTCCTCTTTTAAATATAAAAGATTTTTTTGTTTTTAAAGGCTTTATAAAACAATAGCGATCATGACTATACCATTTGCCGTTTTGTTTATACATGTAGAACTGATCATTGTCTATAAAAAACAAATCATCTTTAAAATAACTTTTACCACTTTGTTGCCTACCTCTCATATCATTATAGTATTTGAAAACATTATGGTGAACTAAAAGTATATCAGATATTCTTATATCCCCTTTATAGTTAAGCGGGAGCTCTTTTACTATAGCATATCTGTTGGAATACTTATAATCCTCTTCCGATGAACTAGTAATAAAATCTAGTCCAGCAATGGATTTAGTATTATTATATCTTTTTCCAAACAGAGGTTTAACAATAAAATAAAATGGCGATCTCATTAAAAATTTATATTATATTCAATAGATATAGGGACATGTGAATTAAATTCTTTCCATAACAATATTTCATCTTTTCGCTGAATCCATATTTTAATTGATTGATTTTCAGAAACATATTGAATTAAATGAATGAAGTATTTTCCGTTTAATATTTCTTGTCCTACAATGTAATGCATAGCGCCAGATTTATAATCTGGTCCTACAGAAATCTTTCGGATGTCCATTAGATTAAATTTAATTTAAATATAAAGATACAAATAATTTAACGCCCTTGTCCTCGATAGATTTTGCGATAGTTTTTAGAAGATTTTAGCGCTGAAGTTTTTGTCTTTGAATGAACGCCTGGACGTCTAACTTTAGGTTTAGCTTGAAAAGAACTATAGTTGATTGTTTTCGCCACTACTCATCATGTTAGTTTTATGCTTGCTACCTGCTGAAGATCCAAAGTAGTATCCTATAACTTGAGTAAAAGCTGCTACAACGGCGCCGAATCCCATATCAAATAACCTTTGTGACTCTTCGGGAATTTGCCATAAGCCAATAGCTCCTGCTACCACACCTACAAAGCAAATTGTAATACCCCATCCGACCGTTTTAAAAAGAATATCATTAGACCCTGCCGCTAATGCTGCCATCTCTCTTTGTCTAGCGCTTGCTCTGTCTTGAACCTCAGCCTCGTATGCTTCGAGCACCATTTCTTGTGCTCTTATTTTATCCTCTGCTGGTGCATCTGAATTTTTGATTGAAGATACTACTTGCTCCACCGACATGTCCCCTTGGATAATACTTCCTAAAGTTGGGTTTATTAAACCTACAGAGGCTTTTAAAAGTTTGCCAACTACAGTCTGTCCGAATTTTTTCTTAGGTTTGCTCATATTACTTGATAATTAGTTTTCCCATCCTCTCTTACAGCTTTTAAAGCTCGTCCTCTATTTTCACTCTCTGATATAAAGCTTACATGAACCCAGTCTGGATTAGTTTCATCCCCAAACTCCCAAATAATTTGATCAAAATTTAAATTTTCTCTAATATACTGAAACATCTCAGCATTTGTTTTATGTCCAAACGTATCATCTAGGTCAATAGCTCGACCCTGGCAATGCTGTGATCGGGAACTTCCTCCGATAGCTCGGTTTAAATCTTCACATCTGAAAAAACTATTTATTTTTATAGGTCCACCCACCCATTTTCGTAATGGCTCAAAAAGATTGTCAGCCAAGATACCCATGTTAGAAAGCTCATATGAGCCAGGGGTATTGTCGATGTTTAACCTAGTAGCGGTATTTGACTTAACACCTTCTTTGTACGATACGTGCTCACTTATTCTTTCCATGCATTATATACCATTTGTGCAAGGTATAGCCTATAGCAACAATAGTGGCTAGAATTTTAAGTGCCACATCAATGTCAGTCATTGAAGTAGCTAAAGCTCCTACTGTAAGAGCATAGATTTTTATATCAGTCACATCCATTTTCTTTAGATTCAACATAAATGTAGTTTACTGTTATCTCTCCAGCTGTAGTGTCTTGCACGTAATTCATCTTTTTTTAGATTTTTTACCAGATCGGTTTTTTCCTTGTATAGCACTAGGCACATCTCCGATTTGGTTACCCACCTCTTTAATAGCCTTAGTAACGTCTTTAAGCTCTTCTCCGACACGATCAACACGCTTAGATACATCATCCTTCATCTTGGCAAATTTCTCCTCTAAGATGTCGGGAATCATATTGTTGTTATCGTCTTTGGTAAGACCTTTCTTTGTAAGCCATATTGCGGCTATGTTTATTACGATCAGTAAAACTACTAATCCGATTAATATTAAAATAGTTGTGTTCATAGTTTTTATTTTAAATTTTTAAGCCCAAGCCATATAAATATAACTTGTTCCCGAAGCATCCCACGTCCCTCCATTTGGTGTAAATCCATCTGAATCAAAAGACCATCCTGTTGCAGTTTGCTCATTAGAATTTGTATTTATATATAATTGCTTGTTAGCCCCTCTTTCTGCGTCAATCACTAACCAATCAGTATTACTAGAGCCTGAGTATGATTTAACAATTAAAAGTCGTGGCTGAAATCCTAACCCAGTTACAGGCGTTCCCGTTCCACTCCCTGCAAATGAGCCGAATGATGATACCCCCGTCTTATTTGCCCAAGCATAGCACATATAATCATAACTTGATCCGGTCCAATTATTTTCGATAATTGTAGAACTTACTGTCGAAAAACTACTTGCCCTTGTAAACTGATTATCTTTACCTGAACCTGCACCATCCTCATTCCTTGTAAAACTCATATATTTTCCTGTGCCTATAGTTGAGTGCCACACCTGCCAATCTTCTGTTTGTGTGGGTTTTAAAATAATAAAATCAGGTGTTACGCCTAATGAATGAGGCGTTTGAACGGCTCCCCCTCCTGTTACTTTACTAATACTAAAATTTTTATCACTGTTAATAGTTTGTTTAGTAGGGTAATTTGTGGAGGTGGCAAAATTACTTGTGCTTGCCACTCCATCTAACATTTTAGAACCTGAAGTTGGTGTTACTCCTCCCGAGTTAACTGCTGTAGGAAATCCACCACCTTTAAAATAATAATTCAAATACTTTACTCCAGTATCATTCATGCCGTAATCATTATTGCCATTACCCCAATTGTAACTTTGATTTCCAGCACTTGTATTAGTGGTGTCTTTTAAAGTAGCATAAGCAATCGTGCCTGAGCCTCCAGATGTTTCAGCATTAGTATTATTAAAGTTCATTACCACACCGCCTATTATATTAAATCCTGTACCATTATCAGTGTCGTTTCGTAAAGTATCACACACATTCCAAGACCTCAATGGCCCATCGAGTGCTTTTGTAATTGACAAATCAAAAGAAAAATCAGTAGAAATTGTTTGCGAAGTGGAACTAGGATAAGAAACCGTGGAGTCGCCCGTATATTCTCTTACATTAAAAAAATCAAATGGAATAGTTTCGGTATCTATCTGTCTCCAGACTAATCCATCCCAAAATTCTACATATTTCTCATCCGTATTATATCTCCATTCTCCTGTGCTAGGAGCTGCGGGCCTACCCCCTGTTCCGCTAGTAGGTCCCGTTGGTAACTGAAGCGCGGTATTCAAGTCGCTAAAGTCAAATAATTCCGGTGTTGTTATTTTTGTTAATGCCATAGTTAAAATGTTACTGTTCCTGTTCCTTGTTTAGCTATAAATATTTTTTTAGTTGCATCATCGTTTGCTGTAAATGGGCCTGAAGATGCAGTAAATCCAGAGACAGTTAAAGTTTTTGATCCATCATAACGAAGTATTACAACGCCTCTTCCGCCGCTTCCTCCAACACCTCCAGCTCCAACTTCACCGCCTCCGCCTCCGCCGCCAGTGTTTGCCGTGCCGCTTGTTACAGCAATACTTCCTGAATTTTGTGCTCCGTTACCGCCTCCACCTAATCCTCCTGCATGCGGGCCGCCTGAATTACAGCCGCCTCCGCCGCCACCAGCAAAATATACATTTCCACCATCTACCTCTCCAGTTGAGTAAGTAGCAGCATCACTCGTGTCTATAATAGTAGTTGTTGCTCCTATACCTCCTGGGCCCGGAGAACTACCGGCTCCTCCGGCTCCTCCGCCTCCGCCGCCTGGGAAAGTGCCACCGTCTGTTCCATTACCTCCTGCATTTCCTTGACTAGGAGTGGTGCTTGGTGTATTTCCTGCTGCACCTGCTGCCGTGGAAGTAAGAGCACCTCCACCACCACCAGATCCTCCAGCGCTAGCTGAGTTTCCGCTACGGTCTCCTCCTCTTCCTCCTCCTGTTACTGTTACGTCGGTAATATCTGATCCACTAATAGAAGAGTCGGATCCAGCTAATCCAGCAGAAGGAGAGGTTGACCCTGCCCCTCCTTCACCTATAGTTAAAGTATAAGTAATCCCTGGGTTAAAAACCAAAGTTCCTGTTAAAAGACCACCAGCGCCACCGCCTCCTGCTACGTTGCCACCAGATCCTCCTCCTCCTGCTACAGCTAGATATGTAACGTCGACGGGAGGGTTACTGTTTACATAGTTTTTCCAGTCTGTTCCATTGTAATGTTGCATGCAACTATTAGAGCCTTCAGAGGTTTGACTTGTATCATTGCGCATCATCCCCTCAGCTGGTGATCCCGAAAAAGCCGTATTATCCGAAGGCATTTTTAATCCATTCTCGGAACCTGTTTGGTTTAAGTCCGTTGCTGCTGCTCCTACTTTAGTTAGTGCCATATTATTAACAATTTATCCAATTTAATTCACTTTCTATCCACATATAACACCCTTCTTCTGGTTTTTCCACGGGCGGAACCCATTGGAGTCCATCGTACGTCCAACTAGGAAAAGGTTGAGGAGAGATGGGAGAGGTATAAGGATAATCTACCCACTCTGTTGTATCTTCTTTCCAATACCAACCTTTCCCCTCAGGCATAGGAGTTGGTGGTTCCCAATAACAAGTGTCCTCATTTAGCACCCAACTTGCGTAAGGTTTTTCCGTGTAAAATGCATCTCGTACAGGGTCGTAGATATGTCCTACACCTGCATAATTTTTTCTAAAAGGCGTGTCGCCTAACTTGTGCGTGCCTCCTTGTGTATTGTATGATGTTCTTTTACAAAAAGTAGGATTTCCTCCATAAACTCCTTCCCAATATACTGTGTTATCTACATCAGTAACTCCTCCATCAGCAGATATAAATTCATCAGCCCCAGTCCACGTGTGAGTTACTCTACATAAGGAATTAGCTATTGTAGAATTTAATGTTGTAATTTCAGTAGTTAAAGCCTCTGTTCCTTCAGCTTCCTTAGCATTAAGATTATCTAAAGCTGTTATTTGTTCGGCCTCACTTCCACTAAAAGAATCTTCATAAGCTGTTTTAAGCAACGCATATTCTTCGCTTGCTCTGTTATTAGCCTCTATAACACTTTTTTCTATCTCAGCTTCCCTAAGTCTAATCTTTTCACTTACTGTGAACTCATCATTTGATATTTTTGCGTAATGTGCCATATTAACTAAAAGTTATTGTGGAGCCTCCTGCTGCCGTTGTTATTGAATAAAAATATTCTCCTGCGGGCATATTAGAAGTGTCTCCATTTACACTTTGTCCCGCTGTTGTAGTCGTGCCATTTACAACTACACCGGCAGTAAATGTTGCTGCAGCTTGTGTACATCTTATTATTATTATTCCTGAACCACCGGTTCCGCCTGAATTAGAACTACCAAAATTACCACTTCCACCGCCTCCTGAACCTGAGTTAGCCGTTCCACTTCCACCAGCTCCATTACCGCTTCCGCTACCTCCTCCAGCTTGACCAGCGCCCGGGGTGAGATTGTAAGTTCCTCCGCCGCCACCGCCAGCACGAGGACCTGTAGATACGCCTGTTATAGAGCTAGATAATCCACTTCCTCCGTCAGTTCCATTTCCTCCAGTAGTGTTTACACCAGCGCTTCCAGCTCCGCCTCCTCCTGCGCCTCCCACATTCGCAGCAGTTGAATCACCTCCAGCATTACCTTGACCCGCAGGAGAGGCTGCTCCTCCTGTATTTGCGCCTACTCCTGTTGAACCGCCGCCGCCAGAACCTCCATCTTTTCCTTTATTTATTCCTGTGCCATCACCTGCACCGCCGCCGCCGCCGCCAGTTGCAGTGATTGATGCAAAAACAGAGTTGCCTCCATTTGTTCCTTGACCATTAATGCCCCCAGCTCCACCTGTGCCAACCTCAATATCATAAGCGCCGGAACTTATTAATAAAGCTGTACCACCAAAATTAGTTAAGTATCCTCCAGCTCCTCCACCGCCTGAGCCGTTTCCAGCAGCCACTATTGCAGATCCGCCACCGCCGCCTCCTGCGATTACTAAATAAGAAACAGAAAATCCCGCCCCTGTTTCTTTTAGATTTCTCCACTCTGATGTGCCTGTTTGGTCGGTATATATTTCAGTACGGTTTGTATCAGTGTTTTCTCGAAGGGTACCCACTCCTGTGGAAGGGGTAGCCTCTCGCTGAGCAGTAGTGCCCTTTACCCAGGTAAGCCCTCCAGCATTACCACTCATGTCAATTACGTTCGTAGTTACTTTGGTGAGTGCCATCAGCTAGTGTTATGTTATAGTTGTCGCTTCTACTGCAGAACCATTAGGAAATTTTTCTCCGCCGTCTAAAACTAAATTTGATCCTGTAACAGTATAAGCGCTTTTACTTTGATACACTCCATCTATATATAATTGAACGTTGTCATCACTTCCTGGTGAAACGCCTAAGGCTAATGTGTCGTTTGATCCTGTTCCTGCAACGGTTGCAACAGTAAAGGTTCCACCTCCACCTCCTGATGGTGTTGACCACGCTCCGGTATAATCTAAATATTGGCCCGCTGCCCCGCCTGTTATACCTATGGTTAGATCTCCTGTGGCTGTAACAGGGTTGGTGCCGCCTGAAGAATTAAATGCAGCAATTGCAGTGACATCTAATCCTACCGAAGTTACTGTTCCGGAAGTAAGCGTTCCTAAACTTAGGTCTCCTAGTATTACTTGCGAGGCAGTACCTGCGCCTGCAATATTAATATCTCCACTTGTTGTTATAGGCGAATTTGTTATAGTAAGAGCCGAACCCGTTTCAGTTAATCCAATACTCGTTACAGTACCGGATCCTCCTCCGCCTGTCCCGTTTATGGTAATTGTTCCACTTGATGAGGTTACCCCCACGGTACCTGATCCAATTATGTTTATTGTATCTGTTCCTACATCTCCTCCACCTACACCATCTAATAGGACAGGTGTGTTTTGAGCAGGGTCGGCATTATCTGTTGCTGACAATGTGTAAACTGTACTAGCGAAATCAACAGTAGTGCTTCCATCGCCATTAAGCAATGTAGCTCCTGAGCCTGTAAGGCTAACTGTTGAAGGGCTAATAGCTGGTTGATTAGGTTTTGTTCCCTGAAGATTTATTGTTGGTGAAGCTCCGGCATTTCCGGTAGACACCACATAAGTAGTATCAAGATTTGCTGGAGGGATTCTTACGTTTAGCTCTCCTGAGGTTAAATAACCTACTACTTCGGTTACGTCGCTAACCAAAGATTTTGCGGTGAACTCTGAAAATTTAACTGCCATTTTATATTAGTTTTTCTGTTATTAAATCTGAGTTTGGTAATCCAGTTCCTGCTTCACTTACCATTTGAAGAGGCCCAAGCCCAAGCCCAGGGGTATTTATTTCTGTTATTATGTCCGAACCACCATAAGGAGGACTTACTCCATACTGGTTAGTTCCGATAAAATTTGCTATGGCAATTAAATTAGGCATGTATAAATGATATTATAATACCTATTACCAAAGCGCTATGATTTGAGCAGCTGTCGTAGATGTATTCCAAACTTTAATAACATTAACAGGGAAAAATGTTCCCGTGTTAATTCCTTGAAAAATAACATCATCACCAGCAACCGTAGTCACCCTTATGTTTCCTGCTGAACCTATATAAAGTACAGCGCCTTCTTGAGTGCCTCCATATATTGCGTAAGCCTTAGCTGTAACTGCAAATATGTTTTGATCCACTCCTAGGGTCGTTCCGTCTATAACTCTATTAATTGTTGTTTGAGTGCCATCTGTTGTATTGACAGCAATCATCCCTGGTTTAATACCTGCTTCTAAAAAGTTTAAAGTTGTCATGTCGTCAGGATCCGTGCCCACTCTGTTTGCATCTATAAGCTGTGTTGCCGAACCCGTTGTGGTTGTTCCTGTCGCTCCACCTAAACCTGTGTTAGGGATAACAGTATTATCACTTGGGTAAACCGACCATGCTTTTCCTGCTTGTAATTTTTGATATGCCATATTATTTATCTTTTATAAGGAAATACTCTGTTTAAGGTGTCACGTCTTTCATCACAACCGCAATCAGAATTTGTAGCCTCAGCAACTTTATCAACAACATATTTAATTCCTGTCGCTTTTGTAAATTTAGCCACCGTATCACCAAATCCTTTTGATTTCATTTTATATTTATTTATTGGCGTGCATGGCTGATAATTGATTAACAGCTGCGCGTCTAGATTTAAAACCTTTTCTCCAAACTCCACCCTTTTTATTATTTAGTATATAAAAAGTGCTGCCACTTTTTCTAATGCAACCTTTTTTTGTGTCTGCACATCCTTTTCCTGCTGCCATTATTTTTTAATTAACGATCCCACGTGTTTTTTTACACTTCTTTTTTCGTAGCTCATTGAATGGTCAGCTCCGTATGCATGTCCGTAAATTTTTTTAGACATCGCTTTACTTTCATCTCTTCTGTCTTTGAATGACTGAGATTTTTTTCCGTTTTTTGCTCCTAGAGATTCATCTAGTCTAGCATTGTATCCTTGTGAATATTTTACTGTAGGCATAATTTTTATATTTTTAAATTAAACATACAACAAAGATACTAATATTTTCCTTTCCTATTTTTGGGGGAGCTTTTAGTTGAACCACCCGGACCTGACCATAGTGTTTTACAGGCCCAATATCTTGCAGTTAGCTTTGATTTTGCGGTACCACACTTATGTCTAGCTCGAAATGATTTACGGGCAGCAGAAGAATAATTATGCCCATAACCCTTAGCTCCAAAGTGAATTAATTTTTCTTTTCCCCCTTCGCAGGCTTTCACCATTTTTTTCTTTCCGGCTCTGTCGCTTTTGGTAACGACATTACATTTCATTTTAGACTTTGTAGCCATTATTTTTTTGCGTTAGCTATTTCTAATTCTTTAACTATTTTTCTAAGCTCTTCAACTTCAGATTGAAGATACAATATTTTAAGATCTTGTTTCGCATCATCAGGAAGTGCTCCCATCTCTCCTCTAGGCCATTTAATTCTAAACTCTTCATTAAGCCCAACAGTATCTTCCATTCGCACTACATCTAATTGAAGTTGTGCAATTTCAGCTGTAAGAGAAAACCAAACGCCAGCTATAGAGACTATTCCTATAACCATTCCTATTAGAGCCTTAATATCTAAACTAACATTAGAGTCTTGTGATATAGTAGGTTTATCAGGCATTTCTTACTGCTCGTGTGTTTCTAATAAATTGTTTTCTGCCGCCAGAAGCTTTTTTCTTTTTTGCAGTCGCTGCTAATGCTTTTTTACTTAGTCGCCGAGCTTTAGCAAGTGGCAAGCAGCGATCAGGATTTTTTTTATCTTTACTTGTACCACATGCGCCCTTAATCTTACCATCGGTTCCTATGCGAACCCACTTTTGATCACGCCATTTTTTGAGCTCTCCCATGATTGTTTTTACCTTTCATTGCACGAAGCTTTTTAAAATCAGCACCAGTTATTTTATTCATAGGAAACGCTGCGCGCGCAATGCGTCTTTGTTTTTTACTTAACTTACTCATCTCTATTTATTTAAGTGTGAGCCGTCGCAGTGACCATCTGGATTAGATGTATTTCCACACTGGCACATAGGTTGATATTTCATTTCTTTTTGCTTTTATTCATTCCCTTAATCATACGATCAATCTTTGCAGCTTGACCTTTGTGAAGAGCAGAAGCTTTTCTTAGTTGAGATGCAATCTCTTTTAATTTTTTTCCGTCCATTATCTTTTACTTTTTTTTGCGTAATTAGGATCTTTGCAATACTTGCTAGCGGCCATATTAGCATAAGCCGAAGGATACTTGTCAAAAGTACGCTTAGCCCAAGCTATGCCCGCAGGGCAAATTTTGTTTCCCTTCTTTTTAGTTCTTCCTTTCGCCATTAGTAACCCTTTTTAGGAGTATACATGTTTGGGTTATAAGAAATTGTTCCATTCATCATTTTTGCAAATGAATCGGCTTGTGCTTTCCCTACGGCATTGTAAGGAAACTCTTTTGTCATGGTTTTAGTTTTTACTGTAGGCATAATTTATATATTTAAGGTTTCATATCTTTCTCCATTCCAAACTCTTTTAGTTTTAGGAGCTTCTACTTTTTTTTCTTTTTTCGGTGCAGCTTTTTTCTCTGCAGTTTTTTTAGTCTTAGCCATAATTATTGATTTAAATTAAAATTATATTGTTTGTTATTTTTCTTGTTTCTTTTTATTTTTTAGCTCAAAGTATATGCCAGCTATTGAAAGCTTATCCACGATTTCTTTTTGCATTTCAATAAGCATCCCTTCTAGTTCATCTTTCTGACGTATCAGCTGATGTACCTGACCATTGAGTTTCTCATTAGTATTTTTCAATTCTTGTACTTCATTAGGATTCCTTCCAATGATTGTAAATAGAATTACCGATAAAGATCCTGAAATAACACCTACTATAGAAACAAACAAATCTTTGTTTTCAGTAGGTATTTGATGAAAGGACAAAAAGAACAGAAGCCCTATCACCACTATAAATATTCCAAGAGCCCCTACGTAATTTCTAATTTCTTTGGCAATATCTTTTTGCATCGGCATTATTTTTTTCCACATTAATAAATATCTTTGTTACAAAGTTATAAAATTTAATCAAATGAAATCAAGCCCGCCTAATGACTATATGAAGTATTGGAGAATAGTAAGGAAACTCGTCAAAGAGAAGTATGGAGTAGGAACTGAACAGTTAGACTTTTTATTTTTTCTTTACAGCGAAGAGTATTTTACGTTAGAAAAATTTACTGAATACCAAAAACTTTTCCAGTGGGACAGTGCTCGTTTTCATGGAATGATAAAAGACGGCTGGATAGAAAATTACAAGCCTAAACTTAATACACGCAAAGCTATTTACGGACTTACCTACAAAGCTACCAGAATGATAGGGTGGGTTTATAAAATATTAAATGGGGGTCTTATGCCCGAGCACAAAGACAATAACCCTTTTTTTAAAAAGACTAAAATCCCATATACCTTCAAGCTATACCGTGATGCTACAGTAAAGCGTAATGATGCTATAAGACAACAACAACGTCATTCTCTTGAATAATCGTATAAGGAATATCATGGATAAGCATAGTATACCCGGCTCTTTTGTCGTAGTATATCTCACAGTCTTTCTCAATTGCTACCACGTCAGTGCCTATCTCGACAATCCGGCCTTTCTTGTAGCGAAGCTGGCTCGCATCTTCAGAAGAAAGTAACAACCCAGAGGAGGTTTTAATTTCCTCCTCGATTGTTTTTATAATTATATTTTTCCCAATAGGTTTCATAATAATATTTTATATTCCACAATAACCAGAATCACACTCGTTAAAGTCATCATCAAATAGTTCTGTTTGTAGATTCCACTTACGTATATCTTCAAAAGATAAGTTTTTATCTTTATACCATACATCTTTTTTATGTTTAATTCTTTCTTTTGATGCAAACCATTGTAATTTATTTTTGTGTTTTTCCCACATTTTTCTAATTAGCAAAGGATTTTTATGAAAACATCCTACACAATTATTCATCCATGCGAATCTGACTGGCTTATCTTTCCAAAACTTTTCAATTGTGTCTTTGTATATATTATCTTTAATTAAGGGATATGATGGTTTTTGCCACTCTATCATACCCCATTTATTTCTAGATCCTCTTTTGCCGACTATTGTTTTAATTTCTAAAAAGCCTTTTGAATTTGTTTTTTCTGTTGTTCTTTGTGCTCTTTTTTTTTCATTTGCTCTGAAACCTAATCTAAACTCGCATGGTATATTTATAGTTTTTTTCCACCACTTAAACATAGGTTCCATTTTCATTTGTGTTGTGCAGTATCTTCTTAATGGATCAGGCAAGGTGCCTGCACTATCAAGAACCTTATCAAAAGTTTTACCTGTAACCCAAGTTATTTTTCTACCTATGTATTGCTCGAGGTCAAGCATTGTATAAATTATCATATCATCTTCGGCTGTAGCAACAAAAGGTGCTTGTATTCTATCTTCTACTTCTTGCCTTATCTTCTTATCAGAAAATTTAGATGGTTGGTGTGCAATTCTTACTAAAGCAAATACATCATAATTCGCGGGGTAATTAGCCGCTATGTACGAACTTGTTTTTCCACCAGATAATGCATTTACTTTAATCATTGAGGTTTCATTGATTCTGTGCGTCCTCTCTACCTTTTAGAAACCCTCTATTGTATCCATCGGTATACTCTTCTTCAAGTATTCTAGGCATAGGGCATAGAGGGGGTAATGGGCATATTGAAAATTCAGGACCTTTCACATACTCCCATCCTTGGCAGTATCCATCGTCCCATCCATCGCAGAAAGTTTTCTGTACAGAAAAATTAAATAGTAGTAAAATAATTAGTGTTTTCATACTTTAATTTCTATATGCTCTATTTCATTTGGGTTTTCGTCTGTTTTTTGAATATGCGCAGACTTTAAAATCCGGTTAAAATCCCTATAGCTTATTTTAAAACCCGCGTCTTTTAGATCGAGCCATAAATCAGAAAAATTTATATGAGTATCAAAGTCTATTGATCCGTCAGGGTTTTTTTTAAAAGCTATGTAGCTGTTATTTAGGATTACAATTTTTGATCCTAGATATTCTCTATATAAATTATAGTCTTTTTCTGTCTTTGTAAAGTCTCCCCAATTAAAAGGGTTTAAACTGTTGGTCTTGGTTTCATCTGTTAAATTATAATTATTCATTTGGTTCTTAATTTATTGGTTCTTATTATAGCCTTAAGGACAATTTTTTTTACATCTAGATAAACACTGTTTGCTTGCATTACCCCAATGTCATTGCTTGCAAATAATTCACTTGATAATTTATCTGCCACCTTATCGGCTCTTAGTTCTTCTTTGTGATTTTTTAGTACCATAGTTTTAGTTTTTTGATTCGTATGTTCGCGCCATAGTCACTATGGCGTTGGTTGATAAAATAGTGTTTGCAACAGAGACAGCATTTTGAAGCGCGGTCTTAGTTACTTTCATGGGGTCTATGATCCCCATTTTGATCATGTCCCCGGTCTCTCCCGTTTTCACGTTAGTACCGATGGTCACATCATCCTTGCCATAAGGCAATCCTGCATTACAGAATATCTGTTCTAACGGCTGAATAATTGCCTCCCCTAAAATCGCGTCAGCGATTTTTTGCGATTTCATCATTTCAATCCCTATCTGGTATAGCGCCACTCCACCCCCAGGGAGGATCCCCTCCACAAGAGCTGAGCGTACGGCGCACACAGCGTCATCTACTCTGTCTATCAGTTCTTTTTGTTCTAGGTCAGTTGTCCCACCTACTCTAATTACACCTACACCTCCGGTGAGAGAAGCGATGCGGGATGCTATAAACTCTTTATCTACTTTTTTTGACGCTCCTTTGTGGGCCTCCCATAGCTCATCGACTCTTTTGTCTATCTCACTTTGGTCCACATGGTTCTCATCTTTTAATATTATTGTTTGGTCAGCGCCTACAATTACTTTCTTTGCTTTACCCAGATCAGTAAAGTTTATTAGGCTAAGATCATCACCGGTTTTCTCAGAAAAATAAGTAGCGCCGACTGACAGAGCTATGTCATTCATCAGCTCATGTTGCTTGTATCCAAAATTGGGAGGAATTATGGTACATAGCTTTAGATTGTTCTTCATTACGTTAGCAGCTAAAGTGTTGATAACATTTTGTGAACAAGGCGCTACTATTAATAATTTCTTATTCTCTGCAATGATTGGTTTCAGCACCCTTTCAATAGAGAGTATGTTGTTTATCTCACCGTCACATACCAATATATGAACGTCCTCAAGTATACACTCATCTTTTTTCTGGTTGTTTACAAACAGATGTGAGGAGTACCCGCGGTCTATTTTTATCCCATGCGTGGTCTCAAATGTAGTGTCAGAGGTTTGACTTTTCTCAACCGTCACGATCCCATGCTCACCTACAGCTTTGTATGTATCTGCAATTATGGCCCCTACCATAGGGTCATTGTTCGATGAGATTGTCGCCACGTCTAATAATTTCTTATCACTTACAGGCTGTGCTTGTTTGGATAGTCTCTCTATCACTTTCTCACTGGCCTTTACAATGTCACGAAGTATCTCAGTCTTATTGTCTTGGGGTTTTATTTTCTCAAGGCCTGCTCTTACTATACCCTGAGTAATCACGATCGCCGTGGTGGTCCCATCCCCCGCCTCAGCAGCAGTCCGGTCGGCAGCCTCTCTCATTATCTGAACGGCTAGGTTCTCAACAGGGTCAAGCAGTTGTATGGACTTGGCTACTGTCACCCCGTCTTTAGTTACTGTTATCCCGTGGGTATGCTGCGGCGATTCAATCAGTACGGTATTACCCATAGGACCAAGTGTACTCGACACCGCATCACAGAGTTTCGTTATTCCCGATATAAGTTTGGTTTGTCCGTCTTTGCCAAAATGCAAATCCTTTGGTGAATATCCTCCCGATTCATTCATGATTAGATTAGATTAAATTTAATTACAAATCAAAGATAATAATTTTTTTTAAAATGGGCGATGCTCATTTTTGGTCCCTTCTTTACTTATATATTTTTTTATTTTTACTTAAAATTATTTTTCAAATTGAAATTAAAATCAACATTTTTAACATCAGTGTTGATAACCAGTTAGTTAGGTTTAAATAATCAACATTAAAACAAGCATTTTTGGTGTTGGTAATGTTGGTTTCTTAGTTGTTAGATGACTGTTCGTATACTATATATAAGACCAACAAAAAGGCGATAAGAAAAAATTCAAAATTCATAGCTCAAAATCAACACCTTTTTTAAAAATCAACATCGATTGGTGCTCATTTTTATAATAAAAAAAGCTACCCGAAAGTAGCTTTAATTAACCTAGATAATAACCAACAAATCATCCAAATATATCTTTTCGCATTTCCTTACGAATCTCAGCTCGCTCTATGCCATCAGCAATCATCTTTATCTTTCTGTCCTCATCAATGATCCTTTTCATGTTGGCAGCACTCTGAATACCAGTCATACCATTGGGACGACCGTTGATAAGCCTCCCGTTCTTTACATACAACCCGTCAACGTAATCGCTAACCTTGTTGTCTCTATTTATTTTTTCCATAATTACACGTGTTTGCTCAAAGATACAAAATTTTCAGATACACCGGGGTGGGAGATAATATACTATCATAGGTAGAGATAGCTAAAAAGAAAAACGAAAATTTTTTTTTCGGCTCGGTTTGTTTTAAATCGGTTGGCTCCGATTTTTTGGCGTTTTTTTTGGTGGCTATTGGTAGCCCATACCCCCCAACGGGGAACCCCTCGTTAAATTCTTTTATCATTTATCGGAAGTTAACACGCTCTTAACCTTCCCTTAATCCCTCGCCCCCAGTTTTTTTATTCTAGATTAAAAAGAATAAAATGAGTATTTCAAACACCAATAAACAAAAGAGAATTAAAGAAAGATCAACCGAGCAATTAAAATAATTAAAAAATAAATACATTTGTTTGTTATTTATTCAAAATTTATTCGTATATTGATTAAAATTTAAATCTTATAATATGAACACAATTAAATTATTTTCAAATTCTGAGGCGTTAACGCTTAACGCATTGGATAAGTTAAACGCTGGTAAATTGGAGCCGGGAACATTTAAATTAATTAACGCAGTTGTTTGGGATGTAGTCAACCAATTAGAACAGACCGAACAATTAAAAAAGCATAAAATAAAAATTAACGACTAAAAAAATTTTTTTCCGACTGCCTCGCTTCGTTCGTTCGTTGCGAGGATTTGTCAGTATAAAACATTATTAACTAAATAAATAAATTATGTTAAAAACAAATTCAAGAAAGTATCAAGAAAATTTTAAAAAATATATTCTTTCGGTAATAGATAGCGAAGATCTACCGAGCGAAACAATGACCGACAAAGAAAAAATAAATTTTGTTATGGATAGGTTTACAAACGAGCATGACTATGAATACAACAAAAGAAAAATACCAAACACTCAAGAAAGGTTTGGCGATTGGTTACAAGGTGGTGCTTTAAATATTCCTATGTATGATGATGAAGTTTTAAATCTAACAAAAAAATTGTTAGAGACTGACACATTGAAAAATCAAGATAGAATTATAAATAATTATTATTCTTTCATGGCTTTACAAATAATAAGATTAAACGAAAAATTAAACAAATGAGAACAAAAACAATAAACATAAACGCTAAAGAATGGTTTGACAAAATAAACGGAAATAGTTATTTCTGTGGAATTGTTACCCTTAATTATGGCATGAAAAACGAAGAGACTTTTTTAATGCCTTTTCAATATGGCTATGGCTCAAGCTACTTACAAGAAGCAAAGGCAATTTTAACGCAATTTAATAAAATCAGTCCAAATTGGAATTTAAGTTTATTCTCATATTGCAAAGAAAATAAAATAACATTTCGATGCAGTTTACAAGAAAATTGTTTAAAAAGAGAATTAAAGCAAATAGAAAAAGACTATAACAGAAATTTAGAAACA
>CETI01068322.1_pt1 | contig 19133 bp, 14 predicted proteins | sample 361441 | NCBI WGS metagenome assembly CETI01 (sample SAMEA2622478, study PRJEB7988) | marine metagenome | biome: marine biome (ENVO:00000447); feature: deep chlorophyll maximum layer (ENVO:xxxxxxxx); material: "saline water (ENVO:00002010), including plankton (ENVO:xxxxxxxx)" | depth 90 m | reverse complement strand
CGTGCAACTGGAATAAATTTATGTTATTTGTTATATAATTAGTTTAAAGCAAAAAAAATTAAAATTAAGGAGGAATCCACAGTGCCAGTAGGTGTACCAAAAGTCCCATTTCTTCTAAATGAGCAAAAAGGATCTGATTGGGTTGATCTATATAATTATATGTATCATCAAGGCATTCTATTTTTGTGTCACGAACTTGATGATGAACTAACAAATCAATTGATTGGATCAATACTTTTTTTGGAACATAAAAATCGGGTAGATAGCCCAAGTAGTTCTCAATCTAATTCTTCAACAAAAGATTCTGGAAATAACCAAGACCGACCAAATTGGTATTCAAAAAGTCCATACGGAAATGATCTAGCGCTATGGGATGATTTTCTAAAATTTCTTATTGAGAATGAATGGGAACAGGAAAAAGATTATGAATTCTATTTGTTGAAGGAGGAAGTATCAAAAATTCGTCAATCTTCAATGAGAAAAAATTCAGATGACTCAGAGCTTCAACTCATTATTAATTCGCAAGGTGGTTCTGTTACATGTGGTTTGGCCTTGTTTGATACTATGCAATTCTTGTCGACAAAAACAACAACACTATGTGCGGGTTTGGCAGCATCTGTTGCATCTTTTGTTTTGGCAGGTGGCGATGAAGGTTTTCGATACTCACTGCCAAATGCTCGTATTATGATTCACCAACCAGAGGGTGCTACGCGTGGTCAAGCGAGTGAAGTTCTTGAAGAATCATTGGAAGTTCTACGAATTAGACGTAAAGTTGCCCGTTTGTATGCTTTTCGAACAGGTGTTTCGCTACCCCGAATTGCAGCTGATATGGATCGTGATTTCTTTATAAGTGCTTCTCAAGCAAGAGAGTATGGACTAATTGATTATATTGTTAAAACAATTAAAAATAAACCTAATGTTGAAGATAACTCAGCACTAGGTTTTAATTAAATTGAATTTTGAGTTTCGATAGATTGTGTTTAAAAATAATAATTTTGAAAACCCGTCTAATAGTGTAGTAAAAAAATTGGCACCACTTTATCAATTGATTATTGGTCTAATTGTAGGTAATTCGTTGGTGGCTTTGATTGACCCACCTGGTTGGTTTATCTGGATAACAATCGGAAGCTTGGAAATTATTCCAATAATCTATTCAAAGCCAATAAGATTTAAACAAATACTAGCAATTCAAAGATTTCGACGTGGTTTTCTATTGGCACTAATTTTGGATGCCTTTCGACTTGGTAGTTAAAGAATTTATATCTTGACAAATCAATTAATTTAAAGTATTTTATATAATAATCTTATTAGTAAAAATAATAATATATTTCAAAATAATGGCAAAAAAAAGTAGTATTTCAAAAGAAAATAAGAAGTATAATTCAATGATAGAGTATAAAGAAGCTCGAAATTGGGTTAAAAATCAAATTAAACGTTCATCATCGTATCGAATGCGTGTTCGAATTCACCATCTACTTCAAGAGTTCCCACGTAATAGTTCCGTAGTCCGAAAACAAAACCGTTGTTCAATTACTGGGCGCCCGCGTAGTGTATATAGTTATTTTGGACTATCACGACATTGGGTAAGAAAAATGGCACATGATGGGCTGCTACCGGGAGTTGTTAAATCAAGCTGGTAAAAATATTAGCTTTTTTAATTATTATTAGATAGACTACTTATCTAATAATAATTAAAAATAAATGAAAATCGAAGCTGACGGGACTCGAACCCGCAACGTCCACCGTGACAGGGTGGTGCTCTAACCAATTGAACTACAGCTCCAAATAGGTTAAATTCTAATTTGGAAGGGAAGGGATTCGAACCCTCGGTATAATATTTTATACGACGCATTAGCAATGCGTTACCTTGAGCCACTCGGTCACCCCTCCAAATTTAACCTAAAGGAATTATATAATGTTTTTTTTTAATTTGTCAATTTATTATTTAGGTACAATGCAGGGGTTGACTTTTATATTTCATGTTGATTAAAATAGAATATACTACTGAAGCCTTGCCTGCTTAGCTCAGTTGGTTAGAGCATCTGTCTCATACACAGAGTGTCACTAGTTCGAATCTAGTAGCAGGCATGCCAATTTAGCTCAACGGTAGAGCAACGGTTTTGTAAACCGTAGGTTACGAGTTCAAATCTCGTAGTTGGCTTTTTTAAGATTAAGGTAAGTAAATATTTATTTACTTACCTTAACTCTAATCTATTACGAAATTATAGATTTCCACCACGTGCGAAAACCAAAACAATAACAGCGGGTCCAGCCAAAACAATAAGTGAAGCTGCAAACAATTGAGAAAAAAGTTCCATTTTATTTAAATTTTAAAAAGTTAAATACTATTTCAAGTAAATTTAGTAAAAAGTTACTAAAAAAATTTAATTTAGTACGAAAGATTATTAAGAAAGACTTGACCAATCCATGCCAACATCATCAAGAATAATACTTGAGTTATAAATTTCAAGAATAATTACAAGGAAAACTGCAAACAATGCCATTGCAAAACCCATAAGAGGAGTTGTGCCCCAGCCCGGTGCAACTTTACCATATTCAGAATTTAGTGGCTTAAGAATAGTACCAAGAACGGTAACCTTACTTACTGATCCGTTTGTTGTTGAAGTAGCCATAAGCAATTAAGCGTATGCAAATACAACTTTTTATATTAGCCTTTTATCAAATATAAATTTATTAATAAATTTAAGTTAACAATACAAAATTTTATCCTGCAGGGCGCGGTGGTTCGCGAAAGAAAATAGCAAAGAAAATAACGCCCAATGTTCCTACAAGTAGAAACGTATAAATTAGTGCTTCCATTTTGACTCCTTAATTTTAAGTTATTTAGTATATTAGAAAAAACTGTTTTTGAATTATCAAACAACATTAAACACCTTGTTTACGTGTTGAAGCATCACCAACTTTCTGGAATGCACCAAATTCAACCTGTTCCTCTAGATCTGGATCAATTCCAGCAAATACATCACGGAAAATTGTACGTCCACCGTGCCAAATATGACCAAAGAAGAAGATCAAAGCAAAAACTAGGTGTCCAAATACAAACCAACCACGTGGACTACTTCGGAATACACCATCAGAACCAAGAGTTGCACGGTCAAATTCAAAAATTTCTCCAAGTTGAGCACGACGCGCATACTTTTTAACAGTTGCTGGATCATCAAAACTTAGACCATCCAATTCACCACCATAGAAACGTACACTTACACCAACTTGCTCAATACTATACTTTGACTCAGCACGACGGAAAGGTACATCAGCACGAACTACACCATCTGAATCCAATAGAATAACAGGGAATGATTCGAAGAATGAAGGCATACGACGAACAAATAGCTCTCGACCTTGACGATCTACAAAGCTTGCATGTCCTAGCCAACCTACTGCAATTCCATCACCACTATCCATTGCACCAGCACGGAATAGACCACCCTTTGCTGGGTTATTACCAATATAGTCATAGAAAGCAAGCTTTTCCGGAATTTGAGACCATGCTTCAGAAGCTGACTTACCTTCCGCTAGACTTGTTTCTACTCGCTTTTCAATTTCTGCTTGGAAGAAACCTTGATCCCACTGATAACGAGTTGGACCAAAAAGCTCAATTGGAGTAACAGCCGAACCGTACCACATTGTTCCACAAACTGTGAATGCAGCCCAAAAAACTGCAGCAATACTACTTGAAAGAACTGTTTCAACGTTACCCATTCGTAGACCACGATATAGTCGTTGTGGTGGTCGTACAGTTAGGTGGAATAGACCAGCAATAATACCAAGAATACCGGCTGCAATATGATGAGCTGGAACTCCGCCTGGATTATATGGGTCAAAACCACGAGCATCCCAGACAGGTGTTACTGGTTGAATTGATCCAGTAATTCCGTATGGGTCAGAAACCCACATACCTGGTCCGTAAAGACCTGTTGTATGGAAAGCACCAAAGCTAAAACAAAGTAGACCTGATAGAAACAGGTGAATACCAAAAATCTTTGGTAGATCTAGGGCAGGTTCACCAGTTCGCGGGTCACGGAATAGTTCAAGATCCCAAAAAACCCAATGCCAAACAGCTGCCATAAATAGCAAACCAGAAAGAACAATGTGTGCAGCAGCAACACCTTCATAACTCCAAACTCCTGGATTTCCAGAGCTTACACCAGTAACACTCCAGCTTCCCCAAGATTCAGTAACACCTAGTCTTGTCATGAACGGAAGAACAAACATTCCTTGACGCCACATAGGGTTTAGAATTGGATCCGAAGGATCAAAAACAGCAAGTTCGTAAAGTGCCATTGAACCTGCCCAACCTGATACAAGTGCTGTATGCATCAAATGAACTGCAATTAGTCGACCAGGGTCATTTAGTACGACAGTATGTACACGAAACCAAGGCAATCCCATAAGCCAAATTATTTTTGACATTTTTAAGTATTTGCATTCTAATTCAGTTTACCTTCATTTAAATTTTAAAGGTACTATGCTCTAAGTGAATATCTTGTTAAATTTCTTGATCAAAAATCAACCTTGAAACTTTACTATAAAATTGTTCAAAGATATTTTTATAAGGTATGTCCAAATCGATTATATAATCTTGTCGACCAATCAATCTTCTCGCTGCATTTTCGAATGCAATACCTGACAAAGTTATTTTTTTCCGCAACACAAGGGGTTCACCACGATTCGTTGCAACAATAACATTACTATCTTCCGGCACTGCACCCAAAAGTGGAATACCAAGTATTTCTTGCACATCATCGACCGACATTATATCATTGCGTTGAATTATTTCAATTCGAACACGATTAAGCAAAAGTTTCACATTAAAAATATTATTTGCTTCTAGCAAACCAGTGACTCTATCAGCATCTCGGATTGCAGTAATTTCGGGTGTAGTTACGACGATTGCTTCATCTGCTGTAATAATTGCATTAATAAAGCCAACATCAATACCAGCTGGACAATCAATCACAATATATTGGTAGCCCAATTCTTGAAGTGATTTAACCAATGCTGTTATTCCTTGTTGATCGACATTATAACGTTGACGATTTTTCGAAATTGGCAATAGTGCAAGGTTTTTCCAACGCTTATCTCGAATCAGTGCTTGGTCAAGGCGGCATTTTCCATCGAGTACTTCCATTGCAGTATAAAGAACTCTATTTTCCAAGCCCAGTAGTAGGTCCAAATTTCTTAGACCGATATCAGCATCAATCAAAACAACTCGATAGCCAAGTCTTGCAACAGATATACCAATATTTGCTACAGCAGTTGTTTTTCCAACACCTCCTTTTCCCGAAGTTATTACAATAACTCGCGATTCCAGTTGTACTTTATTTTCTTGGACCATATTTGTCCTTACTTATGTTTATGTGTTACTCTCGAATCTATGTACATTACATTATTACCGTATTTATTTGTAATATGCACTTAGTAAATTACACTCGTTTTACAAAAGTTCCCGGAATACCAATAATTGCTGGAAGCGCATTACCAGTACTCACATTCTCATGAATACTTGGTTCATCCAAACAAGGCATCCAGAACAATGGTAGTACTTCAGATGAATCTGTTACTTGAGTTTGCCACCATGCAGGAATCAACCAATGAGCACCAAGTCGATATCGGTACAAATTATTAATCCGTGCTTTTGTATTGGTTTCTACCAAAAAACTCAATGTAATTATTGCAAGTGAAGATGGTATTGTTGAATAGCTATTCCCATTATAGCCCACCAATATATTAGATTTATAATACAATATGCTTTGATTAGAATAAATAGATTGGATTGGATTTGAGTGCGTTATTTTACGGAATTGTTGTATCGTTTGCCTATTAGTGGATATTCTTGCTATATAGCTTATTTTATTTGCACGTGGTTTATTCAATTCTGGAGTTAGACAAACAACACGTGGCAATCGACCATGCCGGATTATAGCAGAATCAATATTTGCCAATGAAGTTGCTGTGGCACAAACGTGCATACTTGTTCCTTTATTCAAGCCATCAAGAATAGCCAATATTCTATTAATAGATTGATCATTGGTAACTGTTTCAGGTCGTGAGTTCAATATAACTGTTCGCCCTTTATCCATACCAAGCGAAATCATTTGTTTTATTGTATAATCCCAGCTTAGACAATAAGTAGAATAAAATGAAATTTCAATACTATTATCAGAATCAAGTATTAGATCATCGCTACTTCTTGTATAAAGTAGACGATTTATTTCACGTACTTGTTGTTCCCATGTTCCAGTTTTATTAAATGGTTGTATTAGGCTTTTACTAGTAGATTTATCGGAGATATTTGTAAACCAATTCGAGCCAGGATTTTGATTAAACGGATGCTGTTTTTCTTTATAATAATTCACACGCTGACCATAAAAATCTACATCCCTTACCAACACAAGACAAGGTGAAACTTTAGAAGCGTAAAGTTTACCGTAACTTGTCAAAAACTCAAGTTGTGTTTTTGGTGAGGCACCTTGGAAACTTGATGGTATTGAAATCAATGTTAGATTAGACTCCCGTGCAATCAATTTTGCTATAATAAGCGAATCAGAAAATTGTGGTGCAACGATCAATAGTCCTTTTGGCAAAGCAAATTTCAAATTATTCGGGAAAAGGCTTTGATAAGCTGCGCGTATTATAATCGCAAAACTTACCAAATTCCATCGATCACGTTGGTTAAAATTTGTTCGAATAAAACTATAAATTTGATTTTTAGTATCTTTATTACTGATATTAACTTGAATTTGAATAAAAGAACCAGTAATAAAAGCATTCAATGTTGTAAATACACGTGAAAGCTTATTAATCAAAATAGGTTTTGTATAAGCTTTTGGAAGACTTGATTGGAAATTATCTATCCAATTCTCTGAACTCGATTTTTTACCACCCAAAACTTGTTTTCGACTATTTTCCCGACGTTGGACAAACGGTCCAAATGTCAAAAAAGCAGTTACTATAAACAAGCTAATAATAATATAAAGCCATGTTATAAAAACTGGTCCGTTAATAATTGAATTTTCAATTAGATTAACTGACAAAACACGATTTTGTTTTGAATTTCCTTTTGAAGTATGAACAAAATTATTAAGCTGTTGAGTACTATAGCTCTTATTATTAATAGCTAGCGTTGGAGAACAACTGGTTGAATTAATATTTTTATTATGTTGGTTTTGTCGATGGTTTATATAGTCAATACTTAGTTTTTTTTGTTTAACCCAAGTTTTTTCTTCAATTTGAGGATATGACCAGTTTTTATTAAATTGTGAGTGATAAAAATTAGAATAATAACTCCCGCAATAATTAGACAATTGATTATATTTAGTAAGCAACAATTGTTTATTAATATTAAAAACACGTGTTCTCCAATTGAATGAATTTGAAGGCAGATTCAATTCATTCAGTGAACTCGACAGCTCATTATTAAAAGGAGTAATTGTTTGATTTTCGGTAATATAAATTCTTTTCAAACGATTCCAAAGGATTTGTTTTGAATATTCAAAGTCAATGTTCGCTTCAATATTTTGATTAAAGGTATTAATTTTTGATTGAGATTGATTCTTTTGCAAAATTTCATTCAATATAATTTTTGAATTAATAGGTGTAAAAGTTTTCCCTTTAATTACTACAAATTCTTTCAAAACCGATTGAACTTTTGGATTAGTTGTATCTATTTGGTATTGCTTCAACAATGTTATCAACAAATTTTCAAGTTCTTGTTCTTTATTACTCAGATAATCCAAAATTCCAAATGATTCTTGTTGTATATAACGCAAAATCCACTTCTTTGAATGAAGAATACGACCATTCTTGGATACCAATATTATATTTTTATTGTGTCTAATCCAATTTTTGTAATTTTCAAACTGTGAAAAATTATTTTCTTGTAGATTGCTACCAATTGGGCCTTTTAGTCTATAGGTATTATTCTGTCGTTTTTTTTGAACTATTATATTTCGTGATGAAATCAGTTTAGATTTGATAGTAAAGTTTGTATAACTTTCTGGCATCATATTAAGTGCAGTCTTAGACGCGAGTATAGATTTATTTTTCTTTAGAGAAAAAATTCGTCTTTTCAAAGTATTTTTATTACTATCAAGTACTAGGTACTCAAGTCCCACAATTTTTTCCCCAGATAGTTTATTCTGCTCAAACTGCAATTGAGGACTTACTTTATCTGCTTTATCGTTTTTACTAAATGGTACAAATTTTGTCAAACGTGATGAAAGAAATTTTGCGTAATGAAGTCTATAGATATAATTAGAATTCACCATATCATGCGATTTAAAAATCATAAATAAACTATATCAAAATATATATTAAATTTATTTCAGTTGCACGCCCTGTAGGACTTGAACCCACGGCATTAGGTTTTGGAAACCTACGTTCTACCAACTGAACTAAGAGCGTGGTGTCGGGATGACAGGATTTGAACCTGCGGCCCCCTGTACCCAAAACAGGTGCGCTACCAAGCTGCGCCACATCCCGATCTTTCAATAATAGTATATCATCCAATAAATTATTGGTTAATTTTTATAAAATAGGTAATAAAAATTCGCAGTTTGTTTTGTGATATTATGGTATTAGATAGATTTCCGGTAAGATAAAAAAACATAAAAAAAATTTATTATGACTATTGCAGTAGGCCAATCTAAAGCCCAGCGTGGTCTTTTTGATACAGTTGATGACTGGCTACGTCGTGATCGTTTCGTTTTCGTTGGTTGGTCAGGTTTGCTTCTATTCCCTTGTGCCTTCTTGGCAGTAGGTGGATGGATGACAGGAACAACTTTCGTAACTTCATGGTATACTCACTCTCTAGCAAGTTCATACCTTGAGGGTTGTAACTTCCTAACTGCGGCTGTTTCAACACCAGCTAACAGTATGGGTCACTCTCTACTACTACTTTGGGGTCCAGAAGCTCAAGGTGATTTGACTCGTTGGTTCCAGCTAGGAGGTCTATGGACTTTTGTTGCTCTTCACGGTGCATTTGGTTTGATTGGTTTTATGCTTCGTCAATTCGAAATTGCACGTTCAGTTAAGCTACGTCCATACAACGCAATCGCTTTCTCTGCTCCAATTGCAGTTTTTGTTTCGGTATTCCTAATTTACCCACTAGGTCAGTCAGGATGGTTCTTTGCACCAAGTTTTGGTGTAGCGGCTATTTTCCGATTCATTCTATTCTTCCAAGGTTTCCACAACTGGACACTAAACCCGTTCCACATGATGGGTGTTGCAGGTGTTCTAGGTGCTGCACTTCTATGTGCGATTCACGGTGCAACTGTAGAAAACACACTATTTGAAGATGGTGATGGTGCAAACACGTTCCGTGCATTTAACCCAACTCAGAACGAAGAGACATATTCAATGGTAACAGCTAACCGTTTTTGGTCGCAAATTTTCGGTGTAGCTTTTTCTAACAAGCGTTGGCTACATTTCTTCATGCTTTTTGTACCAGTAACTGGTCTTTGGATGAGTGCAATTGGTGTTCTAGGTCTTGCTGTAAACCTACGTGCGTATGATTTTGTTTCACAAGAGATTCGTGCTGCGGAAGATCCAGAGTTTGAAACATTCTACACAAAGAATATTCTTCTAAACGAAGGTATTCGTGCATGGATGGCTGCTCAAGATCAGCCACATGAGAAACTAGTATTCCCAGAGGAGGTATTGCCACGTGGAAACGCTCTTTAATGAAACTCTTCTTGTTGGTGGTCGTAGCCAAGAATCTACAGGTTTTGCTTGGTGGGCAGGTAATGCACGACTAATTAACCTTTCTGGTAAACTATTGGGTGCACACGTTGCACACGCTGGTTTGATCGTTTTTTGGGCAGGTGCAATGAACCTTTTTGAGGTTTCGCACTTTGTTCCTGAAAAGCCAATGTACGAGCAAGGTCTTATTCTACTACCTCACCTAGCTGGTCTTGGTTACGGTGTAGGTCCGGGTGGTGAAGTTGTTGATACTTACCCGTACTTCGTTTCTGGTGTTTTGCACTTGATTTCATCTGCAGTACTAGGCTTTGGTGGTGTTTACCACTCATTGGTTGGTCCAGAAACACTGGAAGAAACTTTCCCATTCTTTGGTTACACATGGCGTGATAAGAATAAGATGACTACTATTCTTGGTATTCACCTTGTTCTTCTAGGTATTGGTGCATGGCTTTTTGTAATTAAAGCAACTACTTTGGGTGGTATTTATGATACATGGGCACCGGGTGGTGGTGATGTTCGTATTATTTCAAACCCAACATTGAACCCTGGAACAATTTTCGAATACGTTTTCCGTTCACCATTTGGTGGTGATGGTTGGATTTGTAGTGTTGATAACATGGAAGATGTTGTAGGTGGACACATTTGGATTGGTACTATGGAAATCTTTGGTGGTCTTTGGCATATTCTAACGAAGCCATGGGCGTGGGTACGTCGTGCTTTCGTTTGGTCTGGTGAGGCTTACCTATCTTACAGTCTTGCTTCGGTATCAATGATGGCATTTATTGCTGTACCAATGGTTTGGTTTAACAACACTGTATACCCAAGTGAGTTCTATGGTCCAACAGGTCCGGAAGCTTCTCAATCACAAGCATTTACTTTCCTAGTACGTGACCAACGACTAGGTGCTAACGTTGCTTCTGCACAAGGTCCAACAGGTCTTGGTAAGTATCTAATGCGTTCTCCAACTGGTGAAATTATTTTTGGTGGTGAGACTATGCGTTTCTGGGATTTCCGTGGTCCATGGCTAGAGCCACTACGTGGTCCAAACGGTCTAGATTTGAACCGTCTAAAGAATGATATTCAGCCATGGCAAGAACGTCGTTCAGCTGAGTACATGACACATGCTCCACTAGGTGCATTGAACTCAGTAGGTGGTGTAGCAACTGAAATTAACGCAGTTAACTTTGTTAACCCGCGTTCATGGTTGTCAACATCTCACTTCTGTCTAGCATTCCTATTCTTTGTAGCACACCTATGGCACGCTGGTCGTGCACGTGCTGCAGCAGCTGGATTCGAAAAAGGTATTGATCGTACTAATGAGCCAGTTTTGTCAATGCGTCCGCTAGATTAAAACTCTTAAATTAGTTAATAATAAAAGATAAGGTATATATTCTTATACTTTATCTTTTATTTTTGACTTTATAGATAAATTGTGTATAATTTATCTATAAAGCGGGTATAGCTCAGTGGTAGAGCGCAACCTTGCCAAGGTTGATGTCGCGCGTTCGAATCGCGTTACCCGCTAAATGATAAATAAAGTCACTAATTACGTGACCTCTGGCCTAATTCTATGCTTCAAAATGGTAGTAGAGCAATTTAAATTCTATTTGAAATTTAATGTGTTATAGCAATAAGGCTAAGATATAAGCTTATTCACAATAAAATTTCTTTATTATTAGAATAATACACTCAAACTTTTACTTTTATAGAAATTAAATATAAAAATAGTAATTAAAAACATCTTAGCCCTATTCTTTTTATTGAGGAATCTATTTATGACAATTAGCCCTCCGAAGCGGGATGCTCGTAAGGTACGTGTTATTGTAGATCGTGATCCGGTAGAAACGTCCTTTGACAAATGGGCAAAACCAGGTCACTTCTCTCGAACTCTTGCAAAAGGTCCAACTACTACAACATGGGTTTGGAACCTGCATGCGGATGCTCATGATTTTGATTCGCACACTTCCGATCTTGAAGATATTTCACGTAAAGTCTTCAGTGCACACTTTGGTCAATTGGGTATTATTCTAATTTGGCTAAGTGGTATGTACTTCCACGGTGCACGTTTTTCTAACTATGAAGCTTGGCTGGCTGATCCAATCGGTATTCGTCCAAGTGCGCAAGTTGTTTGGCCGATTGTTGGACAGGAAATTCTAAACGGTGATGTCGGTGGTGGTTTCCAAGGTGTTCAAATTACTTCTGGATTTTTCCAATTGTGGCGCGGTAGCGGTATTACTAGTGAATTGCAATTGTATAGTACAGCTATTGGTGGTCTTGTTTTGGCCGGTGCAATGTTTTTTGCGGGTTGGTTCCACTATCATAAAGCAGCTCCACGTTTGAGCTGGTTTCAAAATGTAGAGTCAATGATGAACCACCACCTAGCAGGATTGCTTGGATTGGGTAGTCTTGCGTGGTCAGGTCACCAAATTCATATTGCTCTACCTGTTAATGCTTTGCTTGACGCTGGTGTTGATCCAAAAGAGGTTCCATTGCCTCACGAGCTTCTTCTTAATCGTGATCTAATGGCACAAATTTATCCATCTTTTGCTAAAGGTCTAACGCCATTCTTTACCCTAAATTGGGCGGAATATAGTGATCTACTAACGTTCCGTGGTGGACTAAATCCTCAAACAGGTGGAATGTGGATGACGGATATGGCCCATCATCATTTGGCAATTGCCGTTCTATTTATTGTTGCTGGTCACATGTACCGTACAAATTGGGGCCTTGGTCACAGTATGCGTGAAATTCTTGAAGCTCATAAAGGACCATTCACAGGCGAAGGCCACCGTGGTATCTATGAAATTCTAACAACGTCATGGCATGCACAATTGGCACTAAACCTAGCATTGTTTGGTTCGCTTTCAATTATTGTTGCTCACCATATGTACGCAATGCCTGCTTATCCCTATATTGCAACAGACTACGGTACATCACTATCACTATTTACTCACCATACTTGGATTGGTGGTTTTTGTATTGTTGGTGCTGCTGCGCACGCTGCAATTTTTATGGTTCGTGACTATGATCCAACAAATAACTATAATAACCTTTTGGATCGTGTTATCCGTCACCGTGACGCTATGATTTCACACCTAAATTGGGCATGTATTTTCCTAGGTTTCCATAGTTTTGGTCTTTATATTCATAACGATACAATGAGTGCGCTTGGTCGTCCGCAAGATATGTTTAGCGATACTGCTATTCAATTGCAACCAGTTTTTGCACAATGGGTTCAAAATATTCATAACGTTGCACCTGCTCTAACAGCTCCAACAGCTGATCTTGGAACAAGTGTTACTTGGGGTGGTGATATTGTTGAAGTCGGCGGAAAAGTCGCTATGATGCCAATTTCATTGGGTACAGCAGATTTTATGGTTCACCATATTCACGCTTTTACTATTCATGTTACTGCTCTAATTCTATTGAAAGGAGTTCTTTTCTCGCGTAGTTCACGTTTGATTCCTGATAAGGCTAATCTAGGTTTCCGTTTCCCTTGTGACGGTCCTGGTCGTGGTGGTACTTGTCAAGTTTCTGCATGGGACCATGTATTCCTTGGTCTATTTTGGATGTATAATTCAATTTCAATTGTAATTTTCCACTTTAGTTGGAAGATGCAATCTGATGTTTGGGGTCGTGTTTCTGCAGCTGGAGTATCACATATTACTGGTGGTAACTTTGCACAAAGTGCAAACACAATTAACGGTTGGCTGCGAGATTTCCTATGGGCACAATCATCTCAAGTTATTCAATCATATGGTTCAGCACTATCGGCTTATGGTCTAATCTTCCTTGGTGCACATTTCATCTGGGCATTTAGTTTGATGTTCTTGTTTAGTGGCCGTGGTTATTGGCAAGAATTGATTGAATCAATTGTTTGGGCACATAACAAACTTCGTGTTGCACCAGCAATTCAACCTCGTGCTCTAAGTATTACACAAGGTCGAGCTGTTGGGGTTACACATTATCTACTTGGTGGTATTGCAACCACTTGGTCTTTCTTCCTAGCTCGTATTATTGCAGTAGGTTAAATATTTTAATAAAAAAAATTATGGCAAGAAAATTTCCACGATTTAGTCAATCACTTGCAGAAGATCCAACTACACGTCGTTTGTGGTATGGTGTTGCAATGGCTCATGATTTTGAAAGTCATGATGGTATGACTGAAGCCATGCTTTATCAAAAAGTATTTGGCTCACATTTCGGCCAATTGGCCGTTATTTTTCTATGGACTTCTGGTAACCTTTTCCACGTTGCGTGGCAAGGTAACTTTGAACAGTGGGTTACGGATCCCCTACATATTCGTCCAGTAGCCCACTCTATTTGGGATCCACATTTTGGTCAACCTGCAATTGAAGCGTTTACACGTGGTAATGTAGGTGGTCCAGTAAATATTGCTTATTCTGGTGTTTACCAATGGTGGTACACAATTGGAATGCGCACAAATACAGATTTGTATGAAGGATCTGTTTTTCTTTTGGTAGGAGCTGGTCTACTTTTGTTTGGTGGCTGGCTACATTTGCAGCCAAGTTTTAGACCAAGTGTTTCATGGTTTAAAAATGCTGAATCACGACTAAACCACCACCTATCTGGTTTGTTTGGTGTAAGTTCACTAGCGTGGACAGGGCACTTGGTTCATGTAGCTATTCCTGAATCGCGAGGTGTACACGTACGCTGGAATAACTTGCTAACAACATTGCCACACCCAGCTGGTCTAAAACCATTTTTTACTGGTAATTGGGCCGCGTACGCACAGAACCCAGATACTGCGACACATATCTTTAATACTAATGAAGGTTCTGGTACAGCGATTCTAACATTCCTTGGTGGCTTTCATCCGCAGACACAAGCAATGTGGTTGACAGATATCGCACATCACCATTTGGCGATTGCTGTTCTATTTATTGTTGCGGGTCATATGTACCGAACTAATTTTGGTTTGGGTCATAGTATGCGTGAAATTCTTGAAGCACATAAAGCACCAAATGGTGGCCTTGGAGCTGGACACACTGGACTTTTTGATACTGTTAATAATAGTCTTCACTTCCAATTGGGTCTAGCCCTTGCTTCTGTTGGTACAATTTGTTCAATGGTAGCACAGCATATGTACTCACTTCCGTCGTATGCATTTATTGCTCAAGATTTTACAACACAAGCTGCTCTTTACACACATCACCAATATATTGCTGGCTTTATTATGTGTGGTGCATTTGCTCACGGAGCGATTTTCTTTGTTCGTGATTACGATCCAGAAGCTAATCAAAATAATGTTTTGGCGCGAATTTTGGACCATAAAGAAGCGATTATTTCACACTTGAGTTGGGCTGCGCTATTCCTTGGTTTCCATACTTTGGGTCTATATGTTCACAATGATGTAATGCAAGCATTTGGAACACCTGAAAAGCAAATTCTTATTGAACCAATTTTTGCTCAGTGGGTTCAAGCTGCACAAGGAAAAAGTGTTTACGGTTTTAACGTACTTTTGAGTAATTCCACTAGCCCAGCTTTGGCTGCTGGTCAAGGAATTTGGTTGAGTGGTTGGCTATCTGCGATTAATGACTCAACAAATTCACTTTTCCTTCAAATTGGTCCAGGCGATTTCTTGGTACACCATGCTATTGCACTTGGTTTGCATACTACAACACTGATTTTGGTTAAAGGTGCACTTGATGCACGTGGATCAAAATTGATGCCGGATAAAAAGGACTTTGGTTATAATTTCCCTTGTGACGGTCCTGGTCGTGGTGGTACATGTGAAAGTTCAGCATGGGATACGTTCTTCCTATCAGTATTTTGGATGCTTAATACAATTGGTTGGGTTACTTTCTATTGGCATTGGAAACATCTTGGTATCTGGCAAGGAAACGTAGCGCAATTCAATGAATCTTCAACGTATATTATGGGTTGGCTAAGAGATTATTTGTGGTTGAATTCTTCACAACTAATTAACGGTTATAACCCGTTTGGAATGAATAGTCTATCTGTATGGGCTTGGATGTTCCTATTTGGTCACCTTATTTACGCTACTGGATTTATGTTCCTAATCTCATGGCGTGGTTACTGGCAAGAATTGATTGAAACGTTGGCTTGGGCTCATGAGCGAACTCCACTTGCAACGCTTGTTAAATGGCGTGATAAGCCGGTAGCACTTTCTATTGTACAGGCACGAGTAGTAGGACTGTCACACTTCTCAGTTGGTTTTGTTCTAACTTATGCTGCGTTTGTGATTGCTTCGACATCCGGTAAATTTGGTTAATTCCATCAAAAAATTTTAGGCATGATAGGTGTTCTTCGGGATAATTAACATTGAACCCTTTATATGACTTTTCTATTCCAAGCAGCTGTTCTAGCATTTATTGCTCTTTCATTTGCACTTGTAGTTGGTGTACCGTTTACGTTTGCACTACCTGATGGGTGGGTTAATGGCCGTGGACTGATTTTTTCTGGTCTAGGACTATGGCTACTTCTAGTATTCGTAGTAGGTGGTCTTAACTCATTTGTTGTTTAATTCAATTAAAATTAACCATGACACGTGTGCGTCTATTGATGCATTACAATAGTTTGCACCATGATTCTTGAAAATATTCTAATTGCAAAGCTTCCTGAAGCTTACGCACCTTTTAGTCCTATCGTTGACGTAATGCCTGTTATTCCACTGCTATTTTTCCTTCTAGCATTTGTTTGGCAAGCATCAGTAAGTTTCCGTTAATTAGGAATAAGTATAATATAATTTGTATTATATCTAAATCAATTTAGATATAATACAAAATTTGACTATATATTAAATAATAATATAAATTATATTTAGATATGGGGCGTAGCCAAGTGGTAAGGCTGCCGGTTTTGGTCCGGCCATTCGGAGGTTCGAGTCCTTCCGCCCCAGATAATTCGATAGTTAATACTATAATTACTGCTTTCAGTAATAAAATAAATTTTGCCAAGAACCAGATTTGAACTGGTGACACAAGGATTTTCAATCCTCTGCTCTACCAACTGAGCTATCCCGGCGTATTATGCTTTTATTATACATAATTTTTGTTACCCAAGGTATCTTTATTGCCGCCGACCAGACTCGAACTGGTACGAGTATAATCTCACTGCATTTTGAATGCAACGTGTCTACCATTTCACCACGGCGGCAACAAAGAATAGGTTTAATAAATAATTAACCTGCTGTACGACGATTTGATTCAGCCATTCTATGCACTTCTTCACGCTTACGAACAGCTCCACCTTGACCTTTTGAAGCATCAATAAATTCATTTGCTAGTTTCTGAGCTATTCCACGATTATTACGTGCTTTTGCAGATGAAATAATCCATCGAATTGCAAGAGATTGACCTACTTCAGGTTTAATATCTCTTGGAGCTTGCAATGTAGATCCTCGAATGCGTCGAGCTTTAACAACAGTATTTGGCGTTGTTTTAAGAATTGCTTGTTCCAAAATTTCAAGTGCATCTTGATTCAATTCGCTCTCAGCAATTTCTAGCGCTTTATAAACAATTTTATAAGCAATTTGTTTTTTTCCACAACGAAGAATATTATTTACGATGTTTTGTACAAGTCGACTTTGATACTTTGGATCAACGCTCTCACTTCGTTTTCGAGTATTACCTTTTCGTGCCATAAATTTAAAATTAATTAGGTTATCAACAATGAACTATTAATATATATATGTATAATGTATAGATATTATCTACCTTATTCTACTCAAAAAATCGAATTTATTCAAATTTAATGAAATTATTATTAATATTCATAATACTTATAACTTATTTGTAGTATAATGAATAACGTAAAGTTATAATAATTTTGCTCAGATTGACATTAACCCTCTGATTCTAGGATCTTTTTGGGTTTATCCCAAATTGAATGGCACCACAAACTGCAACACAGACACAAGCGGGATTTAACGCTGGTGTAAAGGATTACCGTCTAACTTACTACACTCCTGACTACGATACTAAGGAAACTGATATTCTAGCAGCTTTCCGTATGACACCTCAGCCAGGTGTACCGGCTGAAGAGTGTGGTGCAGCTGTAGCGGCAGAGTCTTCGACTGGTACTTGGACTACTGTATGGACTGATGGTCTAACTCAGCTAGATAACTACAAGGGTCGTTGTTACGAGATCGAGCCAGTTGCTGGTGAAGATGATCAGTACATTGCGTACGTAGCTTACCCAATTTCTCTATTTGAAGAAGGTTCTGTTACTAACATGCTAACTTCAATTGTAGGTAACGTATTTGGTTTCAAGGCTCTACGTGCTCTACGTCTGGAAGATCTACGTATCCCTCCAGCTTACGCTAAGACTTTCTGGGGTCCTCCTCACGGTATTGAGTCTGAGCGTGATCGTCTAAACAAGTACGGTCGTGCATTCCTAGGTTGTACAATTAAGCCTAAGCTAGGTCTTTCTGCTAAGAACTACGGTCGTGCAGTATTTGAGTGTCTACGTGGTGGTCTTGATTTCACTAAGGATGATGAGAACGTAAACTCTCAGCCGTTCATGCGTTGGCGTGATCGTTTCCTATACGTAACTGAGGCTCTTCACAAGTCACAGGCTCAAACTGGTGAGGTTAAGGGTCACTACCTAAACGCAACAGCTGGTAACGTTGACGAAATGATGAAGCGTGCACAGTGTGCTAAGGATTTGGGTACTCCAATTGTTATGCATGACTACCTAACAGGTGGTTTCACTGCTAACACTACTCTAGCTCACTACTGTCGTGATAACGGTCTTCTTCTACACATTCACCGTGCAATGCACGCTGTAATTGACCGTCAGCGTAACCACGGTATTCACTTCCGTGTACTAGCTAAGGCTCTACGTATGTCTGGTGGTGATCACCTACACTCAGGTACTGTAGTAGGTAAGCTTGAAGGTGAGCGTGAGGTTACTCTAGGTTTCGTTGATCTAATGCGTGATGATTACATTGAGAAGGATCGTTCTCGTGGTATTTACTTCACTCAGGATTGGTGTGAAATGGGTGGTACTATTCCTGTAGCTTCAGGTGGTATTCACGTATGGCACATGCCAGCTCTAGTTGATATTTTCGGTGATGATGCTTGTCTACAGTTCGGTGGTGGTACTCTAGGTCACCCTTGGGGTAACGCACCAGGTGCAGCAGCTAACCGTGTAGCTCTAGAAGCTTGTGTACAGGCTCGTAACGAAGGTCGTGACCTTGCTCGTGAAGGTGGTGATATTATTCGTGAAGCTTGTAAGTTTAGCCCAGAGCTAGCTTCAGCATGTGAAGTTTGGAAGGAGATTAAGTTCGAATTCGAAACAATTGATACTCTATAATAATTTATTTAATTTTATAAATTTGATATTTTTATTTAAGTATTAAATCGTTTTCTAAATACTAGTATTTTGATTTTATTCAGAATACTAGTATTTAGAAAATACTATTA
>CETI01008723.1_pt1 | contig 19137 bp, 11 predicted proteins | sample 361441 | NCBI WGS metagenome assembly CETI01 (sample SAMEA2622478, study PRJEB7988) | marine metagenome | biome: marine biome (ENVO:00000447); feature: deep chlorophyll maximum layer (ENVO:xxxxxxxx); material: "saline water (ENVO:00002010), including plankton (ENVO:xxxxxxxx)" | depth 90 m | reverse complement strand
ACGAATATATTTTTTTTTTAAATTAAATTCGTATATTAATTTTATTGACTGTTTATTATTAAAACCATTAGTATAACTTTATAGTTGACACTCCATCCTTATACGTTACTAACATTTCTCCTCTACATGTTACGTTAATATTAGCCATTTCTGAAATTTCAATTCCAAATTCATTTAAACTAGGCGATGTATATATTAGTTCTAGTCTTATGTTATCAAAACGATCTAGAGGGATAGAAGAACCCCCAAATGCTCTTGAAGCTAAAGGAAAAACATAATATTCATTACCGGCTGCTGTATCTAGATTGTCTATGTTAAACTCATTTGAGTATAATCCCAAAGATTTATTTGTAATACCTTTAAGTATAGAAGCATTCATTATACCAGAAAACGATTCTGAATTTAAAAATAATTCTGCACTTTTTAATACTGGAATTTTTGTTTTATCAGAAAAACTTGGGAAATTAGAAGTTATTATAAGATGAGATGAATACAAACTAAAACTATCAAGATCTATTATTATTTTAGTATCGGGATATAATTCTCGTGGGAATATTTTATTTACATTTTGAGATGTCTTAACTCTTTTCGGTATAATAGTATCTTTTTCCATCGCCATAATTATGTTTTTCCCAAATAAATTACCAGTGCGTATAGTATTTCGTTTCCACGGTGTAGATGTACTTATTATATTTTTACCAAACCTTCCCCGATTATTTTTAAAATATTCTTTTTCTTCCTTTGCCATAATGAAGTGTTTCCCAAATAACTTACTGGTTAATATAGCATTTGGTTTCCATGGTATGGGTGCATTTGTTATATATTGACCAAAACCTCTCTGTTTATTTTCAAGGTTATAAATAGGAGCTGTAAAACCCTTTGTTGCAAATACTTCGTTTACATCCCAAATATCTTCAAAATTAGAATAAAAAACTCTAACTTTAACTTCTTGATCTTTTGCCAAAAAAGATAAGTAACCATCCTCTGTATTTTGGGTAAAATTTTCTAATTGACCTCCAATTGTTTTAGTTAAAACAGGGAGAGGAATTACAGCCTGATATGATTTACCAGGTATCCAATTATCAATTTTTGTAGATTCTCTAGTACCATCTGATCTTAAAAATCCGTGTGATTGAAGACCTAAACGTCTATAAGAGCTTTCGGGTAACTCGGTTGCGTTGATAGCTAAAATATCATCATGTTCTAGTATTTGCCATATTTGTGTACCTACAGTAAATTCTATTCGTTTTATTATTTTAGAAAGGGGGAAATTAACTTTACTTTTTAAATCTGAACTTGCCCACCGTGGATTATCATATTCTTCAAGCTCAGGAGGTAATATAGCTCCTTCGGGAACTTCTTTAAACTGTTTCTTCCAGTTAATAGGTTCACCTATATCTGGTAAATTAGAAAAATCTGTTATATCATAATTAGATCTTTTTTGAGCCTGGTTTATTAAATCGAATACATCTAATGCTTTTGCGAATTTATTTCCGGGTTTTTTCTTAGGTCCGGGTGTTGGTGCTGCTGTAGCAGTATACGTAAATGTATTGGCTATATCAGAAGCACCGCTTATAACTTCACTTCCGTCTACTGTTTGAACCCCAGTTTCTGGTGCTCCTATAGAAATTGTATTACCATCCCCTGAGATAGAAACGGACGAGCCAAATCTATATCCACTATCCTGTCCACTTCCTATGTAATCTATAACCGTTTTTATTGTAGTAATTCCTTCTACGTAAGGGGAATGAGGTAATAAATCCCCGTTAGAATCAGTTCTTGTATAAGGTATCTCATTCCCGGTAAGTTGAGTGAGAATTGTAGTTGAATAATCTGATTTATTGTGTTTATCGTCTTTAGATATTCTATTTTTAAGAGTGTATGTATTATCAGGGTTTTTATCATAAACTAATACTTCGCCACGGGGAACTATATATTCGTCTACTCCATTAAACGTTCTATAGAAATCACTTGAATTTTTAGCCGTTCTTTCAAGAATAGTTACTAGGCCATCCATACGATCGTTTTGCGAGGAATAATAATAAAGGGTTGGTGTGTCATCAGATACTTCTATAGTTGTAATATTATTCTCTAGATCTATAGTTACCCCTTTAGTATATTCTACGCCAGAATTATGTATCCCGTTAGGTGTTGTCGAAAATCTAATAATGGGATCTGGACGGATAGGTTGTGTTTCAGATTCTTGATAAAAATGGTATGCAATGTCCCAATTAAATTCATATTCATAAATACCTGGTTCATAAATCTTTTTATATAATTTCCAGGGATCTGCGGGCGTTCCCGGGATGCCGCCGCTAAGTACAAGATCTTCGTCTTGACCCAAAAATTGCCAAGAACTTAAGTCAATATTGCGCGACTCCAAGTTGGAGCCCATGCCAGACAAGGAATCTTTAGTAACAAGATAAACTATAGTTCTTTTAGTGAATTCACCGGTTATAAACCATGCCCACTGCACATGACTCCGAAAAAATACTACATCTTTTTCACTCGAAAAATCCATGCCAGCCGCTTCTAACTTAGCCACGTCAAAATAATTACTTTGAGGCCCTGGCCCCATGGTATAATATTGTGAGAACTGGTGATTAGAATCAAATACATCATCCGATGTTATAACAAGAGGCCATGTAGAATTAAAGCCTGGAAGGTTGGGAGGGTAATCTTGCACTTGCACGTGACCCTGAACAATAGTTGAATGATACTCTTGCCACCCCCAGGTAGAGGAAGGGACGGTGCTAGGGTAATGAATCTTTAAAGTAACTTTAAATTCAGGTTGTTGTATAAAAGATTTCCCTTTGAACTTATAAGTGTTTAATTTTACTAATTCGAGGTTAGGTTGAATTTTATCATTTATCTCATAAGAATAATTAATAAAAGGTGTGCCACTAATAGGATTTATTAAATTTGAACTCATTACATCTACATTATATTCAACGGTTTTAGGTCCAGAATCTTCAGGTATATTCATCGGTGCCCCGATTACTAGACGACTACCGTCTGAGTTTAAATCTAGAGAGTATTTCATTCGGGGATATTTCCAATGATTGTATATAAAATCTAAAGGACTTCCAAAAACTGGAGTTTCAGAACCTACTATAGGATCTCCTATTACCGATCTGTGTCTAAAACCCGTATCGTGATATCCAGAAGGATATATTGTATCTCCTATTTGTGTCCAAGATCCATCAACTATAGTATGGATTGTAATAGCGGGTTCTCCTACTCCCCTGTTTATATCATTTAGTCCGTCGTTTATAAAAGAATCGTATACATTATAATTGTCTTCTGGAATAGGTTCTACCCATGGAACAGCTCTTTGAAATGTGATTCTATTTCCCATATTAGCTTGATTTTTACAGTAGTAATAAAGTGTTGGCATTGATTTTGCAGCACGGATAACAGTATGACCAAAACCGGGGACAGCTTGAAAAATGTTAAATATGGGATCAGGTCCGCTATATATTCCACCTTTACTATCGGGTTGAACATTAGTTCCATCAACTGGAATATAATCAACCCCTCCATTATGAATACCATCTGGTGTAGTAGAAAAACTCAAAGGATATTCGTTTGGCCAAGTAAAAACATATAAATTTCCGTGGATAAAGTTTAATTTTGGATATAATTGATCATTTAAATAAAACACACCACCCTGTATGAGGCCACTGGTTTCGGGGTAAACTGTAATAAAATAAGACCCGGGTCTTGACCCCGCTCCCAGGTGATTATAAACTCCTTTAAATACACGAGCCTCTCCATCAGGATTTTTTAAAGGAAGCCCGGCTGCAATAGTAAGTCCATCTGCACTAATAGATAAAGTATTATGACTTGAGAGACTCGTGGGTGCCGAGGGTTCGAGATTAGCCACTGCAATCATATCTTGAGGGTCGCCAGCTATATAATTAGTGGGGACGGGCGACGCGGGGCCATGAGGGCCTTTAATTAATTCGCTATTATACTGATTACCATCCCATAAATATGTTCTTATACTACCGGTATTTGGATAATTACTACTAAGAGAACTTAAATAATGAACACCCCCGAAAGAAAGAATATTACCATCATTGTTCAACGCAACTGATCTACCAATAACTTCGCCAGTACCACCAGTGTCGAGTTCGCCGCCTATAAATTGTTGACGCACGGAATAATGGGCGGAGCCAGAAGGTTCTGAGTATTCCATGTCGACCCCAGTTACATAAGGAAGTTCGAAGACTATGACCGTACCACGATCAGTCACTCCGCTACTATCATAAGTAGAATTTCCTACCGCCGCTATAAGCCCATCTGCACTTATTGACACACTATCATTATGTGATATATACGTTGAAGAAAGTCGTCCCAACGAGAAAACCCGTGCCCACACACCATCAAGTCCTCCATCATATTGCCAAACTTCGGGTGAAGCCCCTCCACATCCAATAATTACCCTATCGCCAGATTCATCCATATCCACAGTCATCCCCATAAGATTGTTAGCGCCACCTGAGCCCGACCAGGGGCTGTACCATCCAGGGTCGATGGGTCTTGTGGGGTTGTAAAACAAGATCTTCCACTCACCTGCATTGCCATTTTTGGTGGGGTCCCCAATAACAATACGATCACCAACGCCATTCATAGATATAGAGGCTGGAGTGAAACCCGTTAATGAACCATAAGGATCAGGGCCTATAATGTCCAACGTCCAGTAGCCCTGCCCAGGTGTGCTACCCTCGTGGAAATTAGATTCATATACACGAACACCATCAATTGAACCTACAGCAAATCTTGTTCCATCATAATTTATCGCTACGCAAGAACCACAAAGACTACCCGGTGCGTCGCCATGCACGTACGCGGGGAGGAGCTGCCATGAACCAACACCATTGGTTATAACCCAATCATATATATATGCATTACCCCATTGGTCGCCGTTGTCGCCGTGCTCGCCGCCGCCGATGGTCACGGGAGCTCCAATAATAACCCTCGTCCCACGCCCACTTAAGGCAATAGATGAACCAAGATTACCATTAGCATAATTCCACCCGTAAGGATCGCCAGTGGGTGGGGTTATATTAGAACCCACTTGAGAATAAACTACCTCGCGAGTCTGCTCGTCAGCCTCGAGCTCCATCTCGATAGGTTTCCCATTTTCTAGTCTACGAGTTTCTTCCCACGCCCATTTTGGGTATAAATTAGGTCTTTTTGAGTATACAGCTACAGTATTACCATCTGAACTCATTGTCATATCAATAGCCTCGTGACCAGCTGGAACATTAAGTCCAGAATACATATCCCCAGACGAATGTGCCATATATACCCAATTTCCTTCTGAATTCTTTTCTATAACTCTCACTTCACAATTTGCAGGGGTTGGCCAGGTTGGCATGTTTGTTATTTGTCCTCCGATGCTATTCAACCCCAAAGCCCCCGGGGCTGGACTATAAGTTTCTAAAGGTAAACTTCTTCTATCAACGGGGGTTGGCGCATCTGTTATATACACTATTCTATTACCATCTGAACTCATTTTAACACATTTTGCCGCCCATCTTTCTGGCTCCCCTGGTATGTATGTATTTCTTATGTATAAATTTATTATTTCAGGTAATTTAAAGTCTAAGTTTTGAAGATGAGAATGTTGAGGATGACTTGGGTCCCATATTCCGAGCTGAAATTCACTCATTCTATTAAATGGATAGTTTGGATTAACATTCATAGCATGTACATCAGTCTTTGCTGGCCAGGTATCAGGGTTGTTGGCGTCCATCTCGTCCTCCATATTTCGCCCATAATAACCCCAATTTGCCCTTCCTCTGGATATTTCTCCATAACCAGGCGGCGTCTCATTGGGACTCAGATCCTCGTTAGCGTATAAAGGTATTATTGTATCAAGAAGTACATCCGCCATGGCCGTGCCATGAATAACGTCACCACCATGAGGTGGTACATAACCCACGTCCTTTGCTATACCGCCTGCCATCGGGCTATAGAGCCATTGGTAGACACCGACGCCTGTCAAGCCGCGCTGGCCTGGGAGGCCGAGCGCACTCGCGATAGCCTGTAATGGATAGTCATGGATTTTTCCGGTGTAGCCGGGGCTCCCCCACCCACCCACGCCGGCATTGCGAAATGCCACCCAATGCTCTTTAAGAGCCTCGTCTAAATTTAATATTTTTCTGTATATGTATTGATGCCAAATATCTTTATCTCCTCGTCCAAAAAGTCCTGAATCTTTTATATAATCTACCTTATGATTTACCCATCCATTTATTCTATCCGATTCATTATATCCTATTCCTCCTATATTATCTTTATTAGGTCCGTGATTTGTAGGATCCCAGTATCTAATCCAAACATTACATGGGTGTGGTTTATATGCTTCTGAACCTCCGCCTGGAAATACAGCCTCTTTAAAATATGCATAATGGTTGAATGGAATAGTCGATTCAGGAAAAGTTGTACCGGAGTCATTTGTTTGATTTTCAGTATTTATAGTATTTCTTGGTATGTCAAAATTTTCCTTATGTGAAAGACTTGGTTCATAAGGATTACTTGGTTTAATACCGTTGTCTTTAAAACTAATAGAATTCATATACCCTGAATTAGAAGCTTTTATACCACGTGGAATGTCCTCAGTCACCTCCGTATTACTATAGTTGGGGTCCAAGTTAAAAAAATCTCCCAAATTTGTCGCTTCCGGGGATTGTAAAATTCTATGACCAATTCTAGGTCTCATTCTAATAAAATCAGAAAAAGGAACTGTTTTAGAATCTAAAATTCTTTCCAATGATGCCCTTGCCCAAGATTTAGAAAGACTATGTGTTTTTAACCCTCCTTCGCGATTTACATCGTAATTACTATCCCAACGATGTCTTCTTCCAAATTCAGAAATAAACCATGCCCATTTCCATTTATGAACATTTTGAGGGTTTTCTTCTGTAATAGGGGATTGCTGCCAAAATCGCCCGTCGATCACCATGCCGGGGTTCGTGAGGCTATGGTGGTTATCATAATCTACGACATATTCATCAATATTATCATAATCTCCTGGAAGAAATTTATCCCAATCTTCACTTCCTCCCAACTTCCATTTTTCATAATCTATCATTTCAATAGGTGCACAAGCGTGGCTGTTATTTATTGTATTCCCAGCTAAAGCTCTTAAGTCTAAAGAAGCTAAAGAATTTCCATCACCTGATAATGATACATCCCAAGCACCAGGAATTCCTTTGTAATCCATATCGGCTCTACTGTATCTACCCACATAACCTTCATTAATAAATTTCCACCCATCGGTTTCTGTATAATCAAATGTACCACTCCATCCATTATATGGAGCCCCTGAATTTTTATTAGACTCGGCTACTACTATACGAGTACCATCGGCGTTTATACTAATGTATTTATTATTTGTAAAACCGTGGAGTCCACCTTGTGTAAAACCAGCAAAATTAGTAGACTCTGCATTGAGATCTATGGGTGTATTAGCAGTAAAATCTGGGTTTACGACGCTACTATGTTGATTTTTCCCTGTCCATTCTAAAGTCATACCATTAGCAGACGGGTCTGTAAAAATAGTATTACCATTAGCAAAACCGTCCATGACGCCAGGTACAATAGTATTATTTATACCGGGTCTCTTAGGTGGTGTAAAGGTAGATTTTGGAGGATGTAATACTCCTGATAACATCCAAATCCCTTTTTTCTTTTTATATACTCTAACTTTTCCAATATGTCTTATAGTATCATCTACGCTTAAATTATCAGGTCTTTTTATGTAATGCCCAATTGGTACTCCTTCTACTTTATTACTCCACGACCAAGTTCCATAAGGAGTCTCGGCTGATGTGTATGTGTTCCACGGAGGGTTATGGGCAACATCTTTAACACCTGCCGTTACTAGTCCATCTCTAGATATTGTAAATCCCTGTCCAACCGCCATTGTATTACCATCTTCGCTTATAGCAACACACTCTCCATTAAAATCTGTATGACCGACTGGCTGATCATTTATAGAAAAACTACCGGCTGTTATACTTTTAACCTCCCCATCTTGTAAACCGGATGTATCATTTATTGACTCAAGAGGATAACTATGTGTTGTATTGTCATTATAATAATTCACTAAATTATCGATGTCATTTCTATTAAGATACGATTTAAATAGATCACTTGCTACAACCCCCTCGGATTTATATATCTCAAATTCCCCGTTTTCATCTAAAGCTAAAAATTCATTACCAGTGTGTTTTATTTCGTTGGCGTCTTCTTCGCTTAATACTCCAGGAAATCTACCAGGGGGAGGTCCATCTGTTACTTTAGCGCTTAAATGATTATCGTTTGCGGTTTCGATTAATGATGCGTTTATCCAGTTATTAAATCCTTCTAGAATATTACCTGAATTATCATGGGGTTGATTTACCTGAGTATCAACTGTTGTCATATGAACAGAATCGGATTTAGATAACATACCTGTATTAACTAATTCATTAGGTTCTTCCCCTGATGATGGATTAGTATCATAATAAGTTCTTAACCCTTTTAATGTTTTTCTCTGACTGGGAAGTTCCATCCAATGTTCATCATCCCCCTCTCCTCTATTTGGATATCCATTTTGAGAATATGCAGACGGTATTCCATTAGAATCATAACTAGTTGATTCATCTCTTTTAAAACCCTGTTGATAACCTATTATACTACTCTTAGGTTCTGTATCACCTTTCTTTGTTCCCCTAAGAGAATAACCAACTGGCTGTGTATTGTTTAAAAATTCATGATTTGGATCAGACGGTTTTTGTAATAACGTAGTTATTGTTCTTGGATATTGTTCTTCAACCAGCGAAGATTCAGGGATGTTAAAATCTACATTCAATGCTAAGTAAATGTCTCCTATACAATCAACTTCTGGATTAACACTGAAAGTCTGACTGCCACCCCATGTTCCTTGTTTATTAGATGTTGATGTAGGAATCTCTAGAATGTTAGATCCGTGTAAAATTTGTTTATCTGTATCTGTTTTGTTCCAGAATACAGACATTACATCATCTTCATCGTCATCTTTTATTTTATCCACAACGGCTAACCCCTGCGTACCAGTTCCGTTATATGATGCTATAGCGGCAAATGAACCAGTTGCCATATAATATATACTATAACGATATATATTATATTACAATTAAATTCGTAAAAATAAGACAATTAAGAGTTATGTATTTAGGCTGAAAGTGAGATAGAACCACCAACAGTTGTTTGGACTGTAGTACCAACGGCTGTAGCAACTAATTTTGGTTTCCCTGCTGCTATAGAAGTACCCTCTAGAGTATCACCGGTAAAATCATAATTAGTGCCAGTCAATATATCTCCCGAAGATGTACCAATCTCTTTCTTTATTGGGTTATATATATCATTGTTTATCCTTATATTTAATTTTACACTATTACATTTGGCAAGGGGTACACCAGATGTACTAAATGCAGAATCTGAAAGTTTTAAAACATATATACCTTCATTATTATGATTTTTTAATCCATAGTCACTTAATTGAGAAATCTGAAGAGCTGTACCGGGAACAAAACCAGTTCTTTCGCCTCCTATTACAAGTTCAACGGAGTGTAACCAATCGTTTACATATCCCACTCTAGGAACCTCGGGATAATGAGGTTTTTTGAGGATAGGGTTAGATCCCGAATATCCGTGGTTGAGCCCACCGCTAGCATGGAGCCATTGAGCATCCATGCTACCTGTTCGGAGATCTGTTACATCGAATGGTATAAGAGGGTAATGAGTTATCGTTTCAGAAGAATTAAAATCTCCACGATTATCATCTGGGATTAGTGGACTATATGATTCTAAATGATCTACACCACTCCAGTATCCGGGGCTCATGGAGGCGCGCGGCCACGGACCAGGCGCAAAGACCGTTGGGGTCGCCTTATCAACATTGTAAAAAAGTCCTGGAGATGAAGGCCAATTCTGGCGGTATTGAAGGTGGTTATTCAAGAAACCCTGTGCAGTAGCCGTAACGGAGGAATCAATGGCAGCGGCAATGGAGGCTGTGTCAATATGTTTAGTTAAACTGTTATTAGCGAAAGAAGGTAACCTAAGAGATAATATAATATGACTGCAATTACATTCAAAGTTACTAATATCGAACATTACTTCTGTATAATCCCCAGGTGGTTTTTTTGATATAATCGCGGAGTTATTTGCTTCATTTGACCCAGCGGGAGATGAATTTAAGAGCTTTTCGGGTTCTGGAAACTCAAGTGTCTCTGATGTTTTTAAAATTCTATTCACTATATTGTTTCTAATAAAGTTTTTCTCAGTCTCTGTTATCATATGGGTAGTTATAGTTGCCGATGTTGAGAATTTCCAATTAGTGGCTTCCTGATTAACTCCGTAAGTAGCCTGATGATATCCAAATAGAGGCCATGCTGCTATTCCACACCCCTCACTATTTTCATTTGTTAGTGGTTGGTAGGTTATGCTTCCCCCCGCGCCGTTGCCGACGGTGATGCTCGCCACCGACGCATCACAAATTTCTTTTCTAATAGCATGAAATCTTAATGGGTCGAAATGATTATAGTAAACTTTCATCGAGAGTGTATTTGTTGTAGATCCAGCCTGTAAAAAAGCATTAGTCATTTGGCTACCCCTTCCAGTAAATGGAATAGATATAGACCATTCTACTTTATTGTTTTTTATACTAGAAGTTCCTGTAGGCGCGCTTCTGGTGTGGGCGCCGTTGTTGACTCCACTTGGATGGTCAGAGCGCTCACCAAGTGGTAATCTTCTGTTAGTATAAACGTTGGGGCTTTCACACATTCTTTTGGAACCAGAATATTTACATACTTCGCCATCAAGTTCGGTTACGTTTCTTGCATAAATTGAATCTGATGTAATAGTGTCTATAATTAATCCTCCTAATTTAATCTCTATTTTATCTATCATACTTAAAAATAGATAATCAGAAAAGTAAATGGATGTGCTATTTGCATATGATGTTATTTCATTAGATGGATTTTCTGGAATGTCGAAATTTATTGTGCCAGTTAATACAATATCACTAATAGCATCAACATCATCCGGAACATCAAATATGTCATGATTGCTTGCCTGAGATGGAAGACCAGTGGGGAAACCCTTTATACTACCCTGAATAACACTCTGACCAGTTCCAGATATATAACTTGTAGTGCATTTGGTTAAAAAATCAGATTCTATCAGAGTGTCTTCTTTAAATTTGTTGGCTCTACACACAGATTGAGAACCTGATGAATTAAACGTCTTGATGGCTACATTACTAATACCCATATCTTTTATATAATCATATATATTTTTTTTTTAATAAAAACGTTTAAATTTTAGTTTTTTTATTAAATGTATAATATAATATATCTTAATGTCAGAATTTGAATGCAATGTAAAAGAATTAGAAACACCCCCCGTTTCAAACGATAATCATATTAATGACAACGACAATGACAATGTCAGTGACAATATGAGTGAAAAGATTCCCAATAAATTAAATACACTTAACAAACAGAAACCACAGAGAGAAAACTCTCCAGTTTCTGTTAGAGGTGATATGCGAGAAAAGAACGATATCTCAAACTCTAAAACAACAAAAATAGATAAAAAGTCTCTACTAAGAGATACCGCTTTACAGATTATAATAAATGATATAAAAGATAAGAAAAATCACAGAATGATTATTGTAATTTTATTCAGTTATATTATATTAAATTCATCCCCTATTTATAAAATATTTAATGATACATTTCCTTATATAATGGAATCTATAGACAAAGTTAACATAAAGGGGAAAATTGTAATAGCGTTATTGATATCTTTAGCTGTTATAATTAATAATTCTTCTCTACTGAATCAGCCTTGAATTTATTTTTTTTACACTTAGTGGGTCCTAGAGATTGTTGTTTGTTTGTTATTCTATTTTCCATTTTAAATAAAATATTTTCCAATGTGAATTTTTCAGAATTAGGCAAATCTCCGGGTTTTTCTTTAGGTTTTTTCCACCCTAAGGCGCTTTCTAAACCAGGACTGATAGGTACAGGTTCACTCTGATAATCTCTACAACAACCAAATTCACCCTGACTTTCAGATAAACATTTTTGACAAAATCCAGACGGGGTTAACTTAAAATAAATATTATTATGAGAATGAAAATCTCCTTTATTTTGACAGTACTTAGATTTTGTAGCTATTATATATACAGGATTGTCTTTAGATTTTTGAATTATACGAATATCCTCAGATTTGTAGTGAGGAATATAATTATTAAAGAATTTAATAATTGATATATATTCATTAGAATCTTTATCAAGTCTATTAAATCCTCTCATCGAAGAAGTTTCTCCGGAGTCTTCTGTTTCTTCATAAAATTGAAGGTTCTTATATGGTGTAATACAAGTTACATCTGATCTTACACTTGTTTTCCTAATCGCCAATAAATTATTACTAATGTATTCTTTTGTAAGTTCCTTTTCAAAGTTTTTCCCATTATATACCGATTTAACTTCGTATACTCTATTTTCATAAAATTTAATACCATCTGATATAGAACATTTATCCGAACCTATTATTCGAAGACCATTTGCATCATAAACACATTTATCTATAATTTTTTCCCATTTATCGCGAGATGATTCTATTTCACCAAACTCTGTTTTCATTCTTACGAGGATATTTTTACGAATAGCCTTTGCTGTATATTTATCAACAAGGATGTCTGGCCAATGTAGATGATAGCCCTGTTTTATATATTTAATACCGGATTTAATAATTTCTTTATATTTATCAGCACAGGTTATTATACATAATTGAGGAACCCCATATATATTTTCTATAACATCTTGTATAACTTCAATAAATCCTGATATATCTATAATCTCTGTAGAATTAAAATCAAAATCTATAAAAAACTTAAATAAATTTGTCTTCCTTTCTACTATACAATTTTTAAAATGAATGTATTTAGAATACATTTCTTGAAATAATTCATAATCTTTAGAAATGTCTAATTTACCTCCGTCTAGTAAAAAATGAGTAACTTCTTGTTTTTCAGAATCCGTTACAAATTTACCAGTTGTATAAAACCAGGTTGTAAGAGGATTATCCATTATATATAAGTATATCTTAAAACTTTAAATATATTAAAAATCAGCCTTTAAATTTAATTGTTACTTTGTAGTTATTTGTATAAACTCCTTTCACTGCACTAGGAGATAAAACAGTTCTCTTATCTTTTCTCTTGTTAAGAAGTGTTGTATTCATATCGGAATCTATTAGGGTGATATTACTTAATGCATAATCATATATTTTATTTTCTATAACCCACTTGAAGAAATTAAGTTGACCAACTGTAGTTATTATCTGTTTATCTTCTATAATAGAATCAGGTGAGTATTCTTTCCATTTTAATGTATTACTATCTATTAATATTCTCCTCTGTCTACAAAATGGGTCGAAGTATTTTTTTGAATACGCCTTTAATTGATTTTTATAATCAAGATAAATATTAAAATAAATTGTATCACCATTTGTTTTATAAAGAGGGTAAATAATATTGTATTTTTTTGAATAGTTTGTTACAAGCCAGTCTAGCAATCTTAGACTAAGTGGGGTATTTTGATTAACTATATCACGAAGAAGTGACATTTTATTTTTGTAATACGTTAAAAGAAAATTAACAAGTGTTTCTTCCCTATTTGAAAAGGACATAATAATTAAAAATATAAAGAACCTTTAAATATATTTAAAGACTGTGATTTATATTATAATTATACTTTAAAATATATGTTAATTGAAATATTAGATGATGAATATAAAAAGCAGATTATATTTTTACTAAATAATATCTGGACAGGAAGAACCGATCGTTATTTTCCTGTCCAAACATCTGTTAATATCGAAAGGTGTCATTTTACAAAATTAAATGATTATGATTATATCTTCGCTAAAAAAGACACTATAAATACTAAAAGGGCTATATTGTTTACTTTTATTAACTCTCGTTCTGAAAATACATCTGTTATTATATTTAAAGACTTTACGGTTTATAAAGTTGATATAAATTGTTCATATGAATATTTCTATGGAAGTATTTTTGATATATCGTTTACGGAAGAAAAAATTATAATATGTGATTCATTTATGTCTGCAGGAAATAAAATTAATACAATTTCCTATATGGATAGAATAGCAGAGGCTAAATATTTTAAAAACAATACATTAAAATCATCTATTGAATTAGATGTTCTCTATTGGTCTCAAAACATCATAGAATTTTCGAAACTTAACGAAAATGAAGAGCTTTTCATGATATCAAATAATTTACCTATAACAACCGGCGTAAATTATTCTTGTTTTAAATGGAAGCCAGTAGATAGAATTACATTTAATTTACTAGCAGAAGAAAACGATAAGGATATTGACTTATATACAACCAATTTTAAAAAATTGGTTTTATTTGCTAAAATTAAAGACGATACACAAGAGGGGAAAGAACAAATTGAATATATAAAGAAACTTGAAAATTATCAAAATAAATGTATAATCGAATTTAATAAAACTGTCGAAAAATTAGAGATAATTAAAGTGATTAAAGATAAAACTATACCAACTACTATAAGGATGATAGAAAAAATATTACATCTTAAGATAGAAAATATAACATTTGACGACATCCTTAGTCTAGAAAAATGAAAAATTCCAATTTTAACTAAATCATTTAAATTCATAATAAGAATTAATATGATTTAATTACATTTAATTTACACACTAAAATGTCATTACACATTACACATTACACATTAAATTACACATCTACCAGAGACCGAAACGCGAGCGAGTGCGGCGACGGTAAGCGGCACGAGCCTTGATGGCAGCCTTGGTCATCTTTAGCTTCTTCTTGCGACCACGACGGGCAGACTTGCGATTGCGACGGCGGTAGGCACGACGCGCACGAATGGCAGCCTTAGTCATCTTTAGACGTCTCCTGGTACGTCTGCGGCGAAGAGTCTTTCTGCTTCTGCGGGTGCGGCGCTTCTTACCAATGTAAACCTTACGGCCCTTGGAGCGGTAGTAAAGGGCACCAGTCTTACCCTTGTAAAGCTTACGCTTACGGCCGGCAACTACAATCGAAGTCTTAGCCTTCGAAATCTTGCGGGTGCGACGGCGGCGGAGGGGCGAGCGAGTACGCTTGCGCTTGGGCGAACGCGAACGACGGCTGCGGCGGCGCTTGGCGCCAAAATATAGATCAAGTAGGTCGGACATATTTATTTTAATATATAGAAAAGAAATTAAAATAAAATTAATTCAAAAATAAAATGAATTAAATTAAAATTTTTATAAATTTACAAATTACATTATCTCTAAAATTGTGTTCATTCATAAAATCTATCAAAACCTGTTTATTTATCCTTTTAATACAGAATGGTTCTGGTATACAATAATCGAATGTATTGAATATATCTCTACATATATTGAAATTGAAATTTTCAGGTATCTTGTTTTCATTGGTTATTATATTTTCTATACACTTGTGTTTCTTAATTAAATTGTATGCAGTTACTGGTCCTATAAGTGGAATAGACTCAGTATAATCACAACCGGATAAAATGCAATAATCCACAAAATTATCCATATTCATATCGATGTCTGATAGTAGTTTTTCTAAATTAATCTCAGTTATTTGTTTACTTATACTAGTCTTAAGAACAATAGAACACCCGAATGTAAGAGCATCAGAATCGTCAGTTATTGTATAATCTACCAATTTGTTTCTTTGGAGAAAGGCGCAATACTTTTCCGCGTCATTAGGTGCTGTACAATAAGGAATTCCAGATTTTTCTAGGAATTCTTTACATTGTTCTACATGATATTTCTTTACTACTATAATTTGAGACTGAAGTTTTTCAATTTCATCACTTATATCTTTTTTATCCTGAAAATTTTCAGGAACTTTTTCTCTTAATTCTTCTAATCTAAGGTATATTTTTTCTTTGGCGGCGTGTCTTTTTTCTAATGTTACACTCTTTGCATCTGGAGGAACCCCATCAAAAATAAACACGGGAAGAATTCCATTCATTACGTAAAATTTTACTCTATTAGCTATACCAATTAAATGAGAATTTTCTACTTTAGATGCGTATTTAAACTTATAAAGTAGTATACTACAATCTATAGCAACAATTTTGCCATAGTATTTTTTAATGTCATTATATGTTATACAGTCTGGAGAATGTTTTTTAATAAGGGCATTTAATCCTCTAATTCCCATTTACATTTTATATATTTTATTCTTTTAAACTATTTAAACGAAATTAAAATTAATTAATCGATAATAAGACATTCTCTATTATTAAAGTCTGAAATGTCTGAATTGTCTGAATTGTCTTTTGTAGTAAGATCTAGAACTCTCTTAGGGTGTTTAAATTCGGGATGACATTTAATTCCCACTTCGCGATAATGAACTACATCCTTCCAAAACTTGTCCAGAATAGGCAAATTCTTCTTAAGCCACTTATGATTAATGTAAGTTCTTACAATACTCATAGTTTTCGGAGGACAATATTCAATAAAATCAGAAACTTCTAGTCCGCAAATGAACATATTCAACTGAACTTGGGGATAATAATACTCTGGAATCTTTCCTGGGATAATCTTTCGCTTATAAGGACACTTAACTTCCAATAGAACAGGCTTTGCATTAGGATCTGTTACGCTAATAGAAATACCGTCTGGCGAACCAGCAAGCCATGGATATTCATCGGATTTATGGACATCCTCATGAGCAATAAGACCAAATTCGTAACTCTTTTGACCAGTTAGCTTACAATACTTGTCAATAGCTTCGTCTTCATACTTTTGACCGTGACGAGTAGCAATATTACCAACAAATGGCTTTGGATCATGACCACATTTCTTAAAAAGTACTTCTTTTGGTTTTTGATAAGGATTCAAGCCTAGAACTGTGCCTGCGTCACTTGATGTCAATTTGTTTTCTCTTTGTTTGAACCACGCATCAGAACGCTGTTCATGCATAGGAATTGATTTCAATTCATTGATTTTATCCATAAAACTAGTAATTAAGTGTGTATGTATTTAATTTTTAAATCATTTAAGAAAATAATATATACACATTTAAAATATATGAGTGGTAAAAAAAATATGTCAAAAAGAGAAGCAAAAGAAAAACTTATAGAAGATATTGAAAAATATACGACAGATGATTTTAAAACTGATAATATTACTCTATTGTTTGGTGATTGTCTAGAAAGAATGAAAGAAATAGAGAACGATAGTATAAATTTAATATTATGTGATTTACCATATGGTACTACAAAATGTAAATGGGATACTGTAATTAATATTGATAAACTCTGGGAACAGTATGAAAGAATTATAAAAAAACCATCGGGGGTAATAGTGTTATTTGGACAACAACCTTTTACGAGTATGTTAATTTCGTCAAATTATAAATGGTTTAAATACAATCTTATATGGAAAAAAAATAAAACAACACAATATTTGCTAGCAAATTACAGACCTATGAAATGTACAGAAGATATATGTGTATTCTCTAAAGGAGGTGCTGCAGCAGCTTCGAGGAATAAAGGAAACATGACCTATAACCCACAAAATTTAATTCCAGTAGACATTAAAAAGAAAAACAGTAAAGAAAGAATTGGTAAAATGCTTAATCAATCTCATCATCTAGGCCCAAATAACAAATTAATAAGCGATACTGAATATTCTCAAAAATTCACAAACTATCCATCTGAGATATTAGAATTTGATATAGAATATGATACAATACATGAGACACAAAAACCCGTTAAACTAATTGAATATATAATTAAAACTTATTCTAATGAAGCCGAAACTGTATTGGATAATACTATGGGTTCAGGGACAACGGGAATTGGTTGCATAAATACAAACAGAATATTTATAGGAATTGAAAATGAGGAAAAATATTTTAAATTGTCAAAACATAGAATTACTAATATTAAGTGAGAACCAAAATTCCATCTTCGTTGCTAAAGTCCCTATTTTCATATTTATTCACATAATTCCATGCTAATGTAAGCCATTCTGATGTATCCCCCAGGAGCCCCAAGCCCCTGTTGCAACCATCACACAAATACCCCCTAAACCCACCATCTCCATTGTGAGAATGATCAAAGACTATTTTTTTATCCGACTTACATATTTCACATGTAGAGCCTTCGGGTATTTTACTTTTTTTCAACTTTTGTTTTTGACTGGTAATTCTTGATAGGCAATCCTTACATTCGGGTCTGCGCCTTCGTAGACCATCGGGAGTGAAAGCACATTGACCTGACATATTTTTACCATACTGAGTCAAATCTTTGTCTAATTTACATTTAGTACAAATTTTGCTTTGTGTTTTAGAATATTCTTCTTCCTCCTCTGGATTAGAAAATTTCGCCCGCAAACTCTGCATATCATATTTGTCCTGTTCAGATGTCTTTACCATTATATTATCATATTGATAATTCCTTTATATTCTTTTTATAAAAAAAAATTTTTAGCCACTTTTTAAAGGTAGAATATCTATTGGTAAAAAGTTTTGTTGGGGTAATAAATCTTTTTAAGATAATCAGGAATCTCTACTAATTGTATAGGCTCTTTTAGAGCCCTTTTAACTACTTTACCGTCTTTGTATCTTTGTGTTTTTTTGGGGTCGGTCTCAAGGTAATAATCTTTTATTTCAGATGAAAGTATTTCCATGCGACTTTTCCATAATCCTGGATGGTTTTTACTATACATAACAGCGAGATCTCCACTTGGTAGCGGTGGAACAAGTTGTCTTTGTAGAATTTGTGTTATGTTAAATTGTGGGTTGGTTTTACTGTTAAAAAGAGGTTCGGATTCATTAGTGTGTCTCCAGCCCAGATAAAGCCTTACTGAATTCGTAGTGAATTTCTGTTTATTAATTTCGTGTATAATGTTCTGGTTAAAGATAATAACCTGTTTTGGTTTAATTTCTATTTTTACTTTGTTTGGATAATTACCCGATATCTTTTCAAAACCACCGCGTCCCGCGCAAGTGTGTGTACCAGGGACACAGGAGAAATATTGACTACCACTGTC